>Ga0255367_1008_pt2 | contig 57359 bp, 46 predicted proteins | sample ANMaggSeSYBR01D8_FD_182098 | JGI IMG/M metagenome (GOLD analysis project Ga0255367, IMG submission 182098) | Sediment cell enrichment communities from methane seep in Santa Monica Basin, California, United Staets - ANME aggregate JGI... | ecosystem: Environmental > Aquatic > Marine > Cold seeps >... | reverse complement strand
CAAGTTGCACAAGTATTCAAATGCAATTTGGCCAGATGTTGCAACAAAAGAACTGTAGGCATATATCGGGATAGGGACATTATGTGTCGACAAAATATCCTCTTATCCGTTCATCAAATTTTTTTTCGAAGCTCTCCACTTGACAAAAGGTATCAATTGATACTATAAGTCTAATATCTAATATGAAACGGCCATCTCACAAGGAAATAACAAATAAAATCCAGCAGGCAAAAAAAGCTGTTATAAATGGCCACATACTATTCATAAATCAAAGCTCACTTGTTTCAGATGCTCTTGAGTTGGGGTATTTATTTAGTTCCGAGATAAAGCAAATTCTTACAGATTTACTGAACAAAGCAAGTCCTGAAAATTATGTTGGCGGCAAACCACCTCAAAAATCTTATAAGCAGGAAATACATGGTTTGGAACTTTTTGCATTTAGAGAAAAGTGTGATTTTCTAAATGAAATTATTTATTTCAAATTTGCATTAGCAAATGACCACATTTACTTAATATCGCTACATAAACATAGATCATCTATACCATAGATTGTTTATATTATATAAAAAACAATAACATAGGGCGCTTTACAAATTATTTGCCTATGTCGTTAACAGAATACAGGCGTGCTATTTAGTTCGGTCATTAGGGAGGTGTACAAATGGCTAATAATAAAATACAATGCCCTGCCGGTCATGGTAAAATGGAATTAAGGGAAAGTAAAAAAAATATTGAATTCCGAAATGTTAACATCATTTACACTGAGGAAAATTATACATGTCCGTTATGCAAACTGGATATTGCGACCAAAGAACAGATTGCAAATACCCAAAAAGCAATCTCTGATGCTTATCGCTCAGAGGTTGGTATTTTGTCAGGTAAGGAAATAAAGCAATACAGAAAAAAATATAAATTAACGCAAAAATCACTTGCGAACAAAATGACTGTAGGCATTGCCAGTATTAAACGTTGGGAAGGTGGAATCATTCAAAGCAAGCCAATGGATAGAGCCTTGAGAAACGTTTTTTGGCATAAGGAAAGAGATTTTAATTTTACAGGTAATAGAGAACTATTTATCCCAAGAATAAAATTAGTCCTAATGCAATTTGAAGCCAAGCTTGCCACAAAACTTTTGGTAAAAGGGGACAAGTTACTATATGCCGCTAAATACCTTTGGTATGCAGATATGGTATCTCATCGAGATGTTGGGGAAAGCATGACAGGCGCTACCTATGCAGCGCTACCATATGGCCCTCAAGTGAACAACTATCAAGACCTTATTGACACAATTAAAAAAAGTGACGAAACAGAGTCAGAGCCATTGTCCGTCGAGGAGAATAACATTATCAAAAGAATTAGTAAAATCTTCCCTCAAAAGCGAATGGTATACAACGCTGCACATAGGGAGCAAATATGGAAAAACAAATCCATAGGTGAAATAATTCCATATTCAGATTCTTCTGATATTATGGAGCTTTAACACACATCGGGATGGGACGCACTTAACTTATAAACTTATTTGCCAGTTAGTTAATATTTTTTAGCCTTTGCTATCTCTTTGCCTCGAATTAGCGATTTATCAATCCACATAAGAATACACATAAGGAATGTGGACGAATTAACTTCCTCAAGTAGGCGCACAGATTTGGGTCGAATTTGTTCGATCTCAGATCACAAAAGTTGAAGGAATAGCGAGCTATTTCAATATTTTTGTGATTTGAGACCGGACAAAGGCGGCCTGAAGCTGTGATGTATAGTTGGGGAAGTTATTTCGTCCACGTTCCTAAGCATGATGTCATGGCACCTGCCGGTGTATAGAGAAATTTTCCAGTAATTTTGTTTTGTGAAAAGGTGCCGTTTAATGATGGAAAAATAAATATTGATAAAAAAAGGTGGGGGAAGAAAAAATTGATTAGAATCGGTGGAACAAAAAAATATGAAATTAAGATAGGTGGGTCAGATTAAATTAGCAGAGATGGGTCAATTCTGATTAGCGATGAAGGATGCAGGGTTCCTGGTGATCCAGTCTCATCCAGTCTGGCTTGTCGTGGTATGTCTCACCTCTTTGCAGTATGACATCTGCTTCCATATATAATATGTCCAATTAGTCAAGCCCGTCCCCCATGTCCCAATTTCAAGTTTCAAGCCGTGAACGGCTACCATTACCATAAACCAAAAGCGCGTCTTCGCATATCCAGCCTTGTAACCCCTTCTTCTTCCGCCATTTTCAATGCTTTTTTGAAATCTTTTATTGAAAGCGACTCGGAAAGCTCTTTTACTTCATAGGCTCTGCCGCAAGGCCTGTACTGGGGCATTATGTTTACATAGGTGTTTTTTGAGATTTTATTTGCTATAAATCTCATTATATCGCGCGTTCCTGCAAGGCCGCCGGGAAGAACAAGGTGTCTTATCAAAAGTCCCCTCTTTGCGATGCCTGATTCATCTACAACAAGGTCTCCAACCTGCCTGTGCATCTCGATTACCGCCTTGCGGGCAATCTCAGGATAATTTTCTGCATTGCAGGTAAGCCCGGCAACTTCAGGGTCCCAGAATTTAAAATCAGGCATATAAATATCTATTACGCCTTCAAGCAGTTTTAAAGTATCTACCCTGTCGTATCCGCTTGTATTGTAAACTAAGGGGACATTCAGGCCTTCCTCGACAGCAATTTCAACAGCTGAGAGTATTTGAGGCACAACATGGGAGGGAGTAACAAAATTAATATTGTGGCAGCCCAAATCTTGAAAATTAATCATCATGCCGGCTATCTGCCTGTCTGTTACCTCCTCTCCTTTACCTCCGTGGCTGATATCGTAATTCTGACAAAAAATACACAGCAAATTACAAAAAGTAAAAAATATTGTGCCGGAGCCATTTTTGCCGACAAGAGGTGCTTCTTCTCCATAATGCTGATGATAGCTTGATACTAAAGCTTTCTCACCTGTCCTGCATACGCCCAGTTCGCCGGAAAGGCGGTCAACTGCACACTTTCTGGGGCACAGGACGCAGGCCTTCATTATTTCACGTGCTTTTTTTATCTTTTTTTTAAGCAATCCCTTTTTATGGGTTTCAATATAAACGGGTTCAAAGGAAGGCATTGCCTTAGCTCCTTCAAGCAGCGCTAACTTAAACAATTAATTTAGTAAAATGCGAATATCGAACAAGGAATGTCGAATTATGAAGTTTAATAAGTTTTTCCATTACTTCGACATTCATTATTCCTTGTTCGATATTCTGCGGTTCAAAACGAAATGCGCTTAAATCAACAGCATTGGAAAATCAGGTGTCGGCTAACAGAAAACAAATTAGACATTAAGTGATCTATAAATACGGTGCAATCTTTTTGGCGATGGGATATCTCCTTCCATAACCAAATGCCTTTGATGTAACCTTAAGACCAGGAGCCGCCTGATGCCTCTTGTACTCATTTCTGTCAATCCTTGAAATAATATCCTTCACAATCTTCCTGTCAAATCCCATATCAACAAGCTCTTCAACGCTTTTGAAGTCTTCTATGTATCCCTTTAAAATGTAATCAAGTATTTCATAAGGCGGCAGGTCATCCTGATCAAGCTGGCCCGGCTTTAGCTCCGCAGAAGGCGCTTTTTCAATTATGCGTTTTGGAATATATTCTTTATCTGTATTTATATAGCGGGCAAGTTTATAGACCAGTGTCTTTGGAACATCAGAAATTACAGCAAGCCCTCCGCTCATATCGCCATACAGGGTGCAATAGCCAACCGCAACCTCTGACTTGTTTCCCGTGGAAAGAAGAAGCGAACCGTGCCTGTTTGACAGAGCCATGAGAATGGTGCCCCTGATTCGAGCCTGTATATTCTGCTCTGTAATACCGGGATCGCTCTCATTGAAAGAAGGTGAAAGCAAGTTCAGGAATTCTTTAAAGATATTGTTTATTGGAATATGCACCAGCTCTATTCCGATATTTTCCGCGAGTTCCTTTGTATCCTCGAAGTTTTCTCCGGAAGTATATTGTGACGGCATGAATGCAGCCATTACATTCTCAGGGCCAAGCGCCATCACAGCGATATATGCGGTCAATGCAGAATCAATCCCACCGCTCAATCCTATAACTACCTTTGAAAAGCCACACTTCTTTACATAGTCCCGGGTCCCCATAATTAAAGCCTCTATGAGAGATTCCGTCTCTGAATCCGAAACAGGATGCATATCACCCGATGGTTCAGAATCTTTTAAATCACAAACGACAAGGTCTTCTTTAAAATCACGGCCTCTGGCGATCACCTTTCCATTGCGATCAAAAACAGTACTAATTCCATCAAAAATAAAACTGTCGTTTCCACCCACCTGATTTGCATATATTATGGGAACGCTGTATTTTTTAGCCACGGCGCCAAGCATCTTCCACCTGAACTCTCTCTTGCCGGCATGGAAAATAGAAGATGATATGTTTATTATAAGGTCAGCGCCATCTTCTATCATCAAAGACAAAGGATCTATATGGTATATTCTTTTACTGAAAAAGTCTTTGTCGTTCCAGACATCTTCACAGATGGTCAGCCCTATCCTGCGTCCTTTGTACGGAAAAGCTCCGAATGACCGGCCTGGTTCAAAATACCTTCTTTCATCAAAAACATCATAGGTTGGAAGAAGTCCTTTATATGCCTTATGCAGTATTTTGCCATCTTCTAAAAGCACGGCTGCATTATAAAGACGATTCCCTTCATCTTTTGAATTTTTGTCAACAAACCCGCAAATAACTCCTATCCCATCTATTGAGCCGACAAGCTTATCCAGCCAGGCAAGATTGGCATCAACAAAATCCTTTTTTTCAAGAAGATCGCGGGGCGGATAACCTGTAATAACCAGCTCCTGAAATACCACCAGATCGCATAAAAGGTCTTTTGCCTTATTGGCAAAATAGATCATTTTGTCAAAATTATGCTTAAAATCACCAATTACTGTATTTATCTGTGCAATAGCTATTTTCATTATTAATTAACGCCCCTTCGGTGCGAACATAATATAAGTGCCTAAAGTGAGCTAAAGTATATTAAAGTGCCTAAAGTTAAGGAGTCGCTTCGCTCCATTAATTCACATAAAATTGGCAGCGCCGAAGGTGCATTCCTTAACTTTAGGCATTTTAGGCACTTTAATATACTTTAGGCACTTTTTATTTATCTATATTTTATTATCTCTTCTCCGCTTGCAAGAAATTTTTTATTATTTCTTTAATATAATCTATCTGTTCTGGTTCTGCACATACAATTTCAGGATCAGCCTTAAACCATGTCATCTGGCGCTTTGCATATCTTCTGGTGTCCCGTTTCAATGTACGAACAGTCTCTTCCCAGGTAATACGGCCTTTAATAAAATCAACCATGTGACGATAACCTATTGACTGCATGGATTTGAGGTCTTCAGAATAACCCCTGTTGAGCAGCATCTTCACCTCATCAACAAGCCCCTCCCCTATCATTGCATCAACTCTTTGATTAATACGATCATACAGGGCTTCCCTCTCCATATGGAGACCTATTTTCAAAACATTAAACCGTCTTTTTTCAAACACGTGGTCTTTGCTGTATTGCGAGATAGCCATGCCGGTTGTTTCATACACCTCAAGAGCCCTGATTATCCTGTATGTATCATTCGGATGTATCCTTTCCGCTGCCTCCTGATCACATTTGCTTAATTTCTCATAAAGAAATCCGGAGCCATGAAACAATTCCGCTTCTTTTAGACGCTTTCTGATATCCGTATCTGCCGGCCCTGCATGGGACAAACCATGCACAAGGGCTTTAATATAAAAACCGGTGCCCCCGACAACAAATGGAACAATACCATCAGCATGCAGCTTCATTATCATCTTGCCGGCCATCTTCGCAAACATGGCGGCATCAAAAGGCTCATCAGGGTCAACAACATCTATTAAATGGTGAGGCACTCGAGCCTGCTCATCAAGAGTCGGCTTAGCCGTGCCTGTATCCATATATCTGTATATCTGCATTGAATCAGCACCGATAATCTCTCCATGCAACTCTATGGCGAGTCCAATTGAAACAGCGGTCTTGCCCAAACCGGTTGGGCCACAGATCACAATAATATTTGGTTTAGAATCAGCATTCACATTTGTAGCAGACGTCAGGAATCGGGTGGCAGTTATCAGCAAACTAAAAGTGCATCTTGTATTCCTTGGCTTTTTCAGTCGGTCATCATCCGTTTATTATTTTTTGCATTACTCATATTTCCCGAAACTACAATCTCGTACATTTTTTGAAGAGTAGCAAATGGTAAAAATAATTCTAAGGGATGATCAGGTAAAGAAATAGAACCAAATTTTTGATAGTATCGTTCTACAGCTTTATTTTTTGCATCCACAAAAAAGCCTATTACTCCTGCGTGTTCTGAAATAGACACAACTCGCATGATAGCATTAATAAGCATATGCCTGCCTAATCCTTGATTCTGCTTGCCCTTTGCCATTGCTAATCTGGCAAGTTTTACAGCAGGAATTTTTCCCTTGTACTTCTTAGCATATTTTTTGGGAAGCTTTTCAGATGACAACTCAAATAAGGATAAAGTATAAAATCCCAATACTTCTTCAGGAATATTTTTATCTACTACTACAAAAGTTCGGGATAGTCCCTTTTTAAGATTTTGTCTTGCAAGATTCTTTAAGAAATAATTTAATTCCTCAATTCCACAGTCAAAATTATCACGGTTGTGAGTGCGGTTCAGCTCAACAAAGTCAATCATCAAGGAACTCCCGCTTATATGCTATGGCCGCTTTAACCAACTCTTCGTTTGGCTGAGGAGGATTTTCAATTGCTTCAAAAAAAATCTCAGCATCCTTTTGAGTGAGTTTTAACACTCGCTCTTGTTCAAGTATTGACTGAGCCTTTTCAAGAGCGGACTGAATTATGAATTGATTCAACGTTGCCCCTAAAAGCTCAGAAGCATGCACAAGTTTATCATGTACATGATATGGCATTCTGGTTTGAAATCTTTTCTCTGTAACCGGCATCTTACCCCCTATTATTTAAGATTTGATTTAAAATGCCATATCCGTGCCAAAATGACAAGTAAAAAATGTCATATTGACACAGCGCTAAAAATATTTTTTATGCACAGAAAAGAAAAAAAGCATAGGCAATGTGCCATATTTATTATATGGATGTGAGAGATACGCACATATTGATTTTCGATAATTCACCTCAAAGACGCAGAGAACGCAAAGAGAATATGGATTTTCTTTTCTGTTGAGAGGACAGAAAGGAAAAAATCTAACGACTTCAGGGCATTCAAAGGATCGAATCGTGATGGATATCAATAAATGTAGCCGTTCACGGCTTGAAATTTGAAATTGGAAAGTAGAAATTAGGGAGAGATGAAACGAGTTTGCGAGTTGGATGTTTACAAACTGGTAGAATACAAAGCAATAGTTGAAAAACTTGGCCCAAAATTGAATGCGTTTACCAACAGTACAAAAGCATAAAGACCAAATTTCTAATTTCTAATTTCAACGTTCCGTGAACGGTTACCAATAAATTAAGCAGCAAGATTATAGGTACGGCTATTGAAGTACATAAGACCTTGGGGCCTGGTTTGCTGAAAAACGAGTCTCCTGAATTGCTTGGCGAAAGCATCGAAAAACTATCCCTTTACTTGATACAAAATAAGTTCATTATAACGAGAGCAAAGCAGTTACGACATGAACAACTGGAGGTATTTTGTGCTGATTAATACAGACCGATATGAAACAAAATCGGCTGCGGGTAAGGTTCAGGTGTGATCGAATTCAAAACAGGAAACTGTACCAGAAATTTGAAAACTCAAATATGAGATTAACCAGAGGCAGCGGGCATTTAATTGTTAACAAGTTACTTTTGAGTTTTCAAATTTCTGGTACTCTAAAAATGAGTAACATCTTAATAAATTAGTTGGCGGAAGTGCATGGGAATCGAACCCACCCGGGACGGTTTTAGCGCCCCACACCGGATTTGAAGTCCGGGAGCCCCACCAGTGAGCTGCGCACTTCCACTATTTAAAATTATATAATATGTTAAGGCATCTTTCAAGACAAGTCAAAAGTAGTTTACACTTTATTGATCTTGTATTTTGGCAGTGAATGAAGGATGCCTATGTTAATCTTATTATTTCAACAAGTATTAAAAAATGGTTTGGCAAAAAAATTCCATCGTAAAAAAATACAGGTTAACATCTGAATTTTGCTAAACCCGCTGGTTATCATTAAAGAACAGTTTCTCATTAATTTTCATGCAAGATTCAGGTAATAAAATGATAAATAAAGATAGACTGCTGGAAACATTCACTCATCTTGTAGGAATTGACAGCGTCTCAAAAGATGAAGGACGCATTTGCCGTGAAATCAGTGAAATACTTGAGTCAATGGGTGCGGAAACTTTTGTTGACAATGCCGGAGAAAAAACAGGGAGCAATACTGGAAATCTTATTGCCGGATTCAAGGGAAATACCAAATGCCTCCCGCTGCTTCTTAATGCTCACATGGACACCGTCAATCCCGGCAAAGGAATATCTGTTATATTCAAAGACGGAATCCTTACAAGCGATGGAACAACAATTCTCGGAGCAGATGATAAAAGCGGTATCGCCATCATAATAGAAACCATAAGAATTCTCCAGGAGAACAACATCGAATACAGTCCGTTAGAGATTGTATTTACTACCTGCGAAGAAATAGGTCTTTTAGGCGCCAAACATCTTGATTACAGCCTGATTACAGCAAGCTACGGCTATACGCTGGATGCCACCGATACAGAAGGTATAGTCACACGGGCACCTGCTGCAAACCGTATTGAGTTTAAAATACTCGGCAAAGATGCCCATGCAGGGGCTGCGCCTGAAAAAGGGATAAATGCCATCTGTCTTGCAAGCAAGGCTATAGCAGCCCTTGATATCGGCAGAATCGACAATGAAACAACATGCAACATCGGCATAATCAAAGGCGGAATAGCCACAAATATAGTTCCAGGCATGGTTACTGTTAAAGGTGAGGCCAGAAGCCATGATAAAGAAAAGCTAAAAAAAATTACGGCTGAAATAGTATCATCTTTCAAAACTGTTATTGATAATTATAAAAATCCTGTTTCAGATGATAAACTCCCTTGTCTTGAAATTTCTATTGAAAATGAATTTCCATTAACTAACATTACTGACGATACCCCTGTTGTAGCTCTTGCACGTAAAGCCGCTAAAAATCTTGGAAGAAATATGGCTTCCAAAATAAGCGGCGGAGGCGCGGACGCAAATATTTTCTTTGAAAAAGGTATTACTGTCGGCGTTCTCGGAACCGGGATGCGGGATATGCATACAGTGCGTGAGTCTATAAAACTTGATGATATGGTTCGTACAGTTGAACTTTTACTTGAAATAATTAGAGTTCATTCCAAGGAATTATAATATGTTAGCCTATTTTGATTGTTTCTGCGGCATAAGCGGCGACATGACACTGGGAGCCTTTATCGACATTGGAGTCCCTTTAAACTGGTTGAAGGATTCCCTTGAAAAACTCCCATTAAAAGGTTTTGATTTATCTGTTGAATCAATTTCCCGAAGTGGAATTAAAGCCCAAAGTGTTCATGTCATTTCAAAGGATAATATAAAATCCAGGCATTATTCTGAGATTAAAGCTCTTGTCCAAAACAGCCCTCTGTCTCAAAACGTAAGGGAAAAGAGTCTTGAAATTTTTGAAAGGCTTGCGATAGCTGAATCTGAAATACACGGACAGCCCAAAGAAAAAGTTCATTTTCATGAACTGGGGGGCATTGACGCTATCGTAGATATTGTAGGGACAGCTCTTTGTCTGGAATATCTGGGTATTGAAAAAATAGTTTCATCGAGAATTCCTTTAGGCAATGGTTTTGTCTCCTGTCAACACGGGACACTGCCCGTTCCTGCTCCTGCAACCCTTTCAATCCTGAAAGGAATTCCTGTTTATGGGACAGAAATTCCGCACGAGCTGGTTACGCCGACCGGCGCGGCAATTATTGCCTCTATTGCTGACTCATTTGAAGAAATTCCAGACATTATAGTTGAAAAAACAGGATATGGGGCAGGAAAACGCGACCTTAAAACAATACCGAATCTTTTGCGGATTATTATTGGAACAAAAGAGACACTTACTTCAGACTTTCAAAAAGACAGGGTTTCAGTAGTTGAGACGTGTATTGATGATATGAATCCGGAATTTTTTGGCTTCTTGATGGATCGCCTGTTTGAAGAAGGAGCTATAGATGTTTACTTGATTCCTGTGTATATGAAAAAAAACAGACCGGGCACAATGATTCAGGTTCTGTGTATGGAAAATAGAAAAAAAAGTATAATAAATCGTATTTTATCTGAAACCACATCATTAGGTGTAAGACATTATGATGTTCAAAGATTTAAACTTGCTCGGGAGAATATAACTATAAAAACGAGTTATGGCGATGTCCAAATAAAACGCATAAAAGATCCAAACGGATCTGTGCGGCTTGTGCCTGAATACGAAATTTGTAAAAAAATCGCCATAGAAAGAGGTATCCCGTTAAAAATTGTATATGACACTATATCGAAAGAAGCTGTTGAAATAGTGAGCTTACCAGCTAACAATACCTTGACAAAACTCATACCTGCTTATAGAACCTGTGCATGAATTTTAAAGACAAATCGGTCATGGTGCTTGCGACCGGTTTTTTTGCCGGCTACATTCCTTTTGCACCTGGTACTTTTGGATCCATCGTGGGGCTTCCCATTTGTTTTCTTCTATCTAAAACCAAATTATCGGTTGCTATTCTGTTTATTTTAATATTTATTTTTTTTGCCATATGGATATCGAACAGAGCTGAAAAAATATTAAAACAAAACGATCCAGGATGTATTGTAATTGATGAAATAGCAGGTATTATGATAGCGCTTCTTGGCCTGCCATTTAATATAATTTCCATTGCTGCTGGTTTTGTAACATTCAGATTTTTTGATATCTTGAAACCTTTTCCAATTCGGTATATAGAAAGAAGATTTGCCGGAGGTACCGGTGTTGTTATGGATGATCTGATGGCAGGTGTTTACAGTAATATTGTACTGAGACTTTTATTTATATACCTCGGAAGGTTATAAATTATAAGCTGTGGCCTTTCGAGGCACTAACTAAAGGGATAAATTAACTTGAAACAGAAAAACCCATCGAAAAAGGAAATCAAACCTAAAAAAAGCAATCTCAGAGAAAACATTGAAGCAATAATTCTGGCGATTATAATCGCCTTATTCGTAAGGACTTTTATAATTCAGGCTTTTAAAATTCCTTCCGGCTCAATGAAAAATACTCTTCAAATTGGAGATCACATCCTGGTAAACAAATTTATTTACGGAGTCAAGCTTCCGTTTACCAGTACTACGATCATTCCATACAAAAATCCTCGAAGAGGAGACATCGTTGTTTTTAAATTCAAGGAGGACCCTAAAAAGGATTTTATTAAAAGAACAATAGGTGTCCCTGGAGATGTTATTGAAATCCGGAACAAGGAACTCTATGTAAACAAAAAGCATCTTGAACAAAACTATGCGATTTATACGGATCTTCATATAATTCCAAAAGCCATGCAGCCCAGAGATAATTTCGGACCGGTCACAGTACCTGAAAATTCGATTTTTGTAATGGGAGATAACCGTGATCACAGCTATGACAGCAGGTTTTGGGGCTTTGTGGATCTGAAAGATGTTAAGGGAAGGGCTTTTATAATATATTGGTCCTGGGATAATGACAATTTCGGGGTCAGATGGGGCAGAATTGGGAAAATTTTAGAATAAAACAGGCGAATAATGCGGTTTACAAAAAAAGATATTCTGGACATTGAGTCCCTTTCTGTTGACGAAATCAACCTGATTCTGGATACAGCATACAAAATGAAAGAAATTTCGATAAGGCCAATTAAAAAAGTTCCAACTTTGAGGGGTAAAACAGTAGTTTTATTCTTTTATGAGCCCAGTACCAGGACACGCATATCTTTTGATATTGCCGCAAAAAGGCTGAGTGCCGACAGCCTGTCAATAGCCACGAGTACAAGCAGCATTGTAAAGGGGGAAACCCTTGCAGACACGGCAAAAACTCTTGAAGCCATGAATCCTGATATCATTGTATTACGGCATTCATCCGCAGGTACTCCCCACCTGCTTGCACGTCTGGTTAAATCCTCTATTATCAATGCCGGAGACGGCATGCATGCTCACCCGACCCAGGCGCTCCTTGACCTGATGACGGTCAGGGAAAAGAAGGGGAAAATTTCAGGGCTGCGAATCGCAATAATTGGAGATATATCACACAGCAGGGTGGCAAGATCAAATATTACAGGCTTTACAAAAATGGGTGCCGAGGTTGTAATCGCAGGTCCTCCGACCATGATTCCAAAAGGCATAGAATCTCTTGGCGCATCAGTTAGTTATAATGTGGACGAGGCTATATGCGATGCTGATGTTATAATGATGCTGAGAATACAAAAGGAACGACAAAAAAGCTTTTTGTTCCCTACCGAACGTGAATACTCAAAAGTCTATGGACTTACAAAAAAAAGGGTGGAAAACGCACGAAGCGATGTGCTGATAATGCACCCTGGGCCTGTCAACCGGGGAGTTGAAATAGCTTATGAAGTTGTGGATGGCCCGTATTCAATAATTCTTGATCAGGTAACAAATGGCGTTGCCGTCCGCATGGCCCTTTTATATCTCGTATCAGGAGGTGCACGAAATGCTGGTGCTGATTAAAGGCGGAAGAGTCATTGATCCCGGAAACTTAGACGGAATTGTGGATATTCTCATTAAAAATGGGAAAATAGCTGAAATAAAAGAGCAGGGATCAGGGGTTGAAGAGCAGGGATCAGGGGTTGAAGTTATTGATGCTTCCGGCAAAATAGTTACTCCAGGCCTTATCGATATGCACGTTCATTTGCGTGAGCCGGGTCATGAATATAAAGAAACAATAAAATCAGGCTGCCTGGCGGCTGCCCATGGCGGTTTTACAGCGATCTGCCCAATGCCGAACACAAATCCGGTTAACGACAACGGGCAGATAACCGAATATATATTAAAAAAAGCAGGAGTTGCAGATACAGTCAGGGTTTATCCGGTTGCTGCAATAAGTAAAGGCTTAAATGGAAAATCTCTGTGCGAATATGGAGAGTTAAAAGAAGCAGGGGCAATAGCGTTTTCTGATGACGGCAACCCTGTGAGTAACAGTCAGCTTATGCGAAGGGCTATGGAATATGCAAAGGGATTCAATATGCCCATTATCTCTCACTGCGAAAACCTTGACCTTGCTGCGAATGGAGTAGTTAACGAAGGCGCTGTTGCAACAAGCATGGGACTGGCTGGAATACCCAATGCTGCTGAAAGCATAATGGTTATGCGGGATATAGCTCTTTGCGAACTAACAGCAAGCCGCATTCACATTGCTCATGTCAGCACAAAGGAATCGGTACTGGCGATAAGAAATGCAAAGAAAAGAGGAGTAAAGGTAACTGCTGAAACCGCGCCGCATTATTTTACACTGACCGAAGATGCAATAAAAGATTATAATACCAATGCAAAAATGAATCCTCCCCTGCGCTCCAGCCAGGATAGAGAAACAATTCTAAAAGGACTGGCAGATGGCACTATAGATGTTATAGCAACTGATCACGCGCCCCATTCTTACATTGAAAAAGAGGTGGAATTCGACCAGGCGGCAAACGGTATTATTGGGCTTGAAACCTCTGTTTCTCTATCGTTAAAGCTTGTTCACGATGGTGTAATCTCATTAACAGGCCTTGTTGAAAAGATGTCAACAAATCCGGCAAAAATTCTGGGGCTCGACACAGGGATAACAGCCGGAAGACCCGCTGACATTAGTATCATTGATCCGGACCTTTCATATAAAATCGATTCCAGCAAATTCCAGTCGCTCAGCCGGAACACTCCTTTCAATGGCTGGGATATGAAAGGCAAAGCAGTTCTAACCATGGTCAGCGGCAAGATCTTGTTTGATGAAATTTAATTTTGAAAGCAAAAAATACTATGTCAAATAAATCCAAACAAATACTGGTTGTTGATGATGAGCTTAGCATGCGCGAATTTCTTGAGCTATTCCTAAGCAGAGAGGGCTATAAGGTTTCCTGCGCTGAAAACGGGAAAACAGCTATCTCGTTGATCAATAAAAAAGATTTTGACCTTTTGCTTTGCGATATAAGGTTGGGCGATATAAGTGGACTCGACGTATTAAGGGCAGCAAAAAAACAGAATCAAAATACTGTGGTAATTTTGATTTCCGCCTATGCATCTGCGGAAACCGCAGTTGAAGCCATGAATGAAGGGGCTTATGACTATGTCCCCAAGCCATTTGACAATGAAGAGCTTAAACAAACCATAAAAAAATCTCTTGATATTAAAACAATAGAACATGAAAAAGAAATCCTCGACAGCGAACTGAAAAAAAATCTCCACTTTGGCATGATAGTTGGCAACAGCCCGCGTATGCTGCATATTTATGATATGGTAAGGCAGGTTGCTAAAACCAAGACAAATATTCTTATTTCAGGTGAAAGCGGGACAGGTAAGGAATTAATTGCCCGTGCCATACATGAGCAAAGCAACCGCCGTGATGGGCACTTTGTTGCTATAAACTGCGGAGGCATTCCTGAAACTTTAATAGAAAGTGAGCTTTTTGGTCATAAGAAAGGCTCTTTTACAGGCGCAACGCAGGATAATAAGGGTCTTTTTAAGATTGCCAACAAAGGCACTGTTTTTCTGGATGAAATCGGGGAATTCAGTCTTTCTATACAGGTTAAGTTACTTAGAGTTATTCAGGAAAAGGTGTTTAAGGAGGTTGGCGGCAACGAGGATATTTCGGTGGATATAAGGATCATTTCAGCCACCAACAAAAATCTTGAGGAAGAGGTTATTGCCGAAAATTTCAGAGAAGACCTGTTCTATCGCCTTAATGTAATAGAAATTAAGATGCCGCCGCTCCGGGAAAGAAAGAACGACCTTCGCGCCCTTGCCCAGCATTTCCTTGAAAAATATTCAAAAGAAATTGGCAAGGAAATTACCAAGATATCTTCATATGCTATTGACTTATTACAGAAATATGACTTCCCTGGAAATATTCGCGAGCTTGAAAACCTGCTGGAACGAAGCGTAGCTCTCTCAAATACAAATATTATTCTGCCTGAAAGTCTTGTCATTTCCATTCATAAACGCAGATGGATTGAAGGAATAAAAGATAAGCGTTTTGATCTTGATGAAGTTTCAAGGGGTGTTTCTCTTGATGCCATCCTTGAAAAAATTGAGAGAGCCTATATTGAAAAAGCTCTTGATTGCAGCGATGGCAACAAAAACAAAGCAGCAAGTTTGCTTGGCATTAACCTGCGGTCTTTAAGATACCGCTTTGAAAAGCTTGGAATTGAAAAGTAAAAAACACACACCTAAATTCCCGTCTTGAGAGGAGTAAACACAAATTAGCAACCATTTCCCCACTCAACTATTTGACGATATCTGACCATGGCAGTCTGGGAGGTCGTATTTGAAAGATAATTCTCTGGGAAAAAGACTTCGATGGTTGATGTTTTTCAGGGTTATAATTGTAACCTTCCTGCTATGCATTACAATATTTATCGGTATTAAAGAAACAGAACCATCTCGACAGGCAGCACTCGTACCGGTATATTCCATCATAGCATTAGCCTATCTTCTTTCTTTTGCCTACATTTTCATTTCAAAGATCATCAAAAACATCAGGCTGAACATATACATACAAAGCCTTTCAGATCTTTCACTGATAACCGGGCTTGTATGTGCAACCGGCGGAATTGAAAGTATCTATTCCGTCTTTTATCCTTTGGTTATAATCTATTCAGTTCTCTTTCTGGCAGGCAGAGGAGGGTTAATTTCAGCTTCAGTCAGCAGCTTATTTTACGGGCTGCTGCTTGATCTGGAATACTATGGTCTTATTCAACCAATATACACATGGGATTATGATTACAACTATGAAGCGGGTTATGTCTTTTCAAGAATTTTTATCCATATCATATCTTTCTATATTATTGCATTGCTGGCAAGTTTTGCCGTCAAACAGGAAAAGAGGGCCAGGGTCCTCCTGGAAAAAAAGGAAAGTGCATTTGACCAACTCGACCTGCTGCACAAAAGCATAATCGAGTCTGTAGATAGTGGGATATTAACAATCGATCTCCATGGCAATATAAAATCCTTTAACAAAGGAGCTGAAAAGATTACCGGTTTTTTGCGTTCTGAAATTATAAATAAAAAGCTCGATGATGTTTTCCCTGTTCTTTCAAGTGTGCTGAATAAAGAGAACCAGTGGAAACAGGGAAGCAGATTTGAAGTTGCAGATTCAGGAAATCTGCTGGGTTGTTCTGTTTCCCCCCTTGTTGACAGCAATAGAAAAAAAGTCGGTAATACTCTGATCTTTCGGGATTTGACGGTTATTAAAGAAATGGAACAAAAGATTGAAAGAAACAAAAGACTTGCCTTTATTGGTGAAATGGCGGCGGGTCTCGCCCATGAAATAAGAAATCCTCTTGCATCAATCAGCGGTCCGATCCAGATGTTGAGCAAAGATCTTAGACTGGACGAAACAGATAGAAAGCTCATGCAGATCATTCTGAGAGGAAAGGATAGGCTTGACGGCTTTGTTAAAGATTTCCTTCTTCTGGCGCGGCCGAAACAGTCTGAGCGGATGGATATTAATATTGAAGTCATTATAGATGATCTACTCGAATCTCTTCGCTTTAGTCCTGAATGGCATGAAGATATCGAAGTAATCAAAAACTTGTGCAATCAGACCAGTATATATGCAAACAAGGCAGAGATAAGACAGGTGATCTGGAACATGATTTCAAACGCCGTTCAGGCAATTCCCGAAGGAGGCAGATTGAAAATAGAAACCAGAGAGGTTTTTAATGATACAAAAGAATATCTTGAGATACTGATAAGCGATAACGGCTGTGGAATCGAAGAAAAAAATCAAGACAAAGTGTTTGAACCTTTTTACACAACAAACAAGAATGGCACAGGCCTAGGGCTGGCAATTGTAAACAGGATTGTGGAAAATCACATGGGAAAAATCAGAATCAAAAGCAAACCAGGAAAAGGCACGGATTGTATAGTATTGCTGCCGATAAAACCGTAGTTTTTGAAGTGCCTAAAATGCCTAAGGAACGTGGACGAATTAACTTCCTCAAGTAGGCGCACAGATTTGGATCGAATTTGTTCGATCTCAGATCACAAAAGTTGAAGTAATAGCGAGCTATTTCAATATTTTTGTGATTTGAGACCGGACAAAGGCGGCCTGAAGCTGTGATGCATAGTTGGGGAAGTTAATTCGTCCACGTTCCTTAGGCACTTTCATACAGGAGTAATGAATGGCGAAGATTCTCGTTGTTGATGATGATCAGGGTATGAGAGAATTTCTTGAGATTCTGCTTGTCAGAGAAGGATATGAGGTTACATCTGCTTCCGGAGGTAAAGAGGCGTTAGATCTCTGCAAAAAGCATAAATTCGACATAGCCATTACTGATCTGATGATGCCCAAAATCAATGGAATCGATGTCTTGAAAAGTATCAAGGAGGTTTCACCGAAAACCCTGGTCATATTAATTACAGGTTACGCTTCCGGGGAGACAGCGATTGCCGCAATGCAAGAGGGGGCATACGACTATCTTGAAAAAAATTTTGACCTTGAGGACCTCAAGGCTGTGATAAAGGATGCGCTCAGCAAGAAGGGTGTCAAAGAGGAAGATGCTGTTTTCATGAAGGACGTAGAGGATGCTCTTTGCTTTGGAAATATGATCGGAAAAAGCAAGGGGATGTTAAAGGTCTATTCACTTGTTAGAAAAGTGGCGAATACTGCTGCCAACATTCTTATTACTGGTGAGAGCGGCACAGGTAAAGAGCTTGTTGCCGGGGCCATCCATGAAAACAGTTCCAGAAAAGATAAACCATTTGTCATTATAAACTGCGGCGGCATACCGGAAAACCTCCTGGAAAGTGAATTGTTCGGTTATATGAAGGGGGCATTCAGCGGAGCCCATGTGGATAAACCCGGCCTTTTTGAGGTCGCGCACAGGGGAACGATCTTTCTTGACGAGATCGGTGAGTTGCCCCAGTTTCTTCAGGTCAAACTCCTCAGGGTAGTTCAGGAAAAAACCTTCAGAAGAATAGGTGGTACAGAAAATATCAAGGTAGATGTAAGGATCATATCCGCCACAAATCAGGATCTGGAGCAAAAAGTTAAAAATAGCGATTTCAGAGAAGATCTCTATTACAGGCTCAACGTAATTCCTGTAAAGATTCCGCCTTTAAGGGAAAGAAATGAAGACATTCCCCTGCTGGCAAGATACTTTATAGAAAAGTATTCGAAAGAATTTGGAAAGGAAATCAAGAAGATATCTCCTTATGCCCTCAGGCTTCTTATGGAGTACCCTTTTTTCGGAAATGTAAGGGAGCTGGAAAATATCATTGAAAGAAGTGTTGCCCTCGAAACAACGAATATAATTTTACCGGAAAACCTCATTATGCCTGGAATAGGTGAGATAGATAAAAATACTGTTTTAAGCGCAGGCATTCCTGAAAAAGGCATAAACCTGAATGAGGAGCTGGCAAGGGTAGAGAAGCTTTTGATAAAAAAAGCTCTTCAAAAGGCAAATGGTTCAAAAACAAAGGCTGCTAAATATCTCAACATAAGCTTTGATTCACTGCGCTACAGACTGGAAAAACCGGATATTTAAGCGCTATCAATGAAAGTTTAATGGATACATGATATTTTACTGTCAAAGATCAGTTTGAATGCATTATATCAGCGTTTTTACTCAACCACCCAGACCGTACAGTTCCGCGCATAGTTAACGATCTTGCTGGAGACACTGCCAAAGAGGAATTCCTCGCTTCGTGAAAGCCCTTGTCTTCCAACTACTACGGTGCTGTATTCTGTCTCATCTCTTTCTTCCAGAATACATTGTGCCATGGATGGACAGTAGCGCAAGGTAGAGCGAACCGAAACCGCACTCTGATCAAAACCATTCTGTATCAATATCTGACTATAGTCCTCCAGCATTTTATCAACCTTCTTTTTATACTGGCTGAGCCATTTCTCCTTTTCATCGGTTGTAGGAAAGTAATCTTCTTCCGGTTCATTAATTACATGCAGAATAGTAACCCTGAAGCCCTCTGCGCCTTCCAGAAGTTGAGCCACATATAAAACTGCACGACGGGCGTTCTCTGACTCATCAACTGCAATAAGAATGTTCTTATTAAAAACAAGCTCTTTATTCATGTTTTTTCCTCCTTGCAAGTTTTTGGCAATGTATTATTAACCTAAATTGACCTCGTGAACTCTTCCAAATCTTCCAGCATCTGGCTGGTGTTATCATAAAACCAGTTGGCGCCAGTTGAAAAATGCATGAGTACCCTGTTAAGAGTTTCAGGTATATATGGATAAACCTTTTTTAAATTTGCCACACGATTGTGAAAAACAATATTAACATCATCATCTGTCAGTGAACTTAAAGCAGGATGGTTTTGTTTCTTAAGGTCAGTCATCATTACGTCGCCCATTCCTGTCAGAAATATCAAAATATTACCCAGACCAAAGAGATCATAACCATATATATTCTCTCTTTGCCGATAATTATAGTCAAAATCTATCCAGCGAAAATCTTTGCTGTGCCTGTCAATTAAAATATGATCTCTACGAATATCACCGTGTTTCTCACCATTTTCATGTAAAAATTTAATAGCTTTAATGCACTCAATATATTTACTTATAATGCCTGGGAACTGCTCATAAAAATAAGCCTGGTGATCAGGATTTAAATTTTGCACATAATCATGGAGCGGTTTTCCATTAACTATGTCTAATACTCTAACAATATTTCCCTTTTCATCCTCTACCGCATATCCATGCATAAAATTTTTATGACCAGCCACCAGCTTTAAAATGCGCGCTTCTTTTCTGGGGCTCCTAAAGCACTCAAAATCAATACCCGCGATATTAGCCATAAACTTTTCATGAAAAACAAGCTTTAAGATCTTCCTGCTCCCATCAGTCAAGTCAATAGATCGCTTCACCCAAAATTTTTCCTCATCATCTAGCCCGAAACGTCCTTCCTTTGCATTATGCAAAATCAGGAATGGCCTTTCATCAAGAACTGCCACACTCCCATATTCAACACGAAAAAAATCTGATGTGTCTGTATAAATTTTAAACCGATAATTCTCCGGGCGAGGAGATGTCCAGCGCGCAATCATTTGATGAAGAGTCTCTTGTGATATAGATTTTTTCATAAATACCTCTGTCTGAGTGCTTTGATTCGTAAATATGGTGACGTAAATAATATATAAGTGTCTATCCCTGATGGGTTGAAGACTTATAAGTGCCTAAAGGGAATCAAAAATATTGTTCTTTCTCTTTTTGATACTATTGAGTATATTTATTCTCATAGGAATGGTAAAACCTTTTAGAATCGCTCGGGCATAGCCCAAGCTTTAATTAAAAACGATTAAACTTGACATAATTTCATATAATGCTCATATTTTCAAAAATGGTAGCCGTTCACGGCTACGTCATATTAACTAAATTGAGCGATTTCTTACAACGCTCTCATTTTAAAAGGATTTAGCATACTATGCTGCTCAAACTTTTTCTTGCATTCACACTTATACCTGTTGCTGAAATATACCTGCTGATAAAAATCGGCTATTCAATAGGGGCACTTAACACGGTGCTGGTCGTAATCATAACTGCTTTTGCAGGAGCAACCCTTGCCCGCATACAGGGTCTGCAAACCATGCTGCGTATCAAAGCCAGCCTTCAGCAGGGAATAGCGCCGACCGAAGATCTGATTGACGCGTTTATAATATTTTTAGCTGGAATTGTTCTTTTAACCCCAGGGTTCATTACCGACATTGCAGGACTGCTGCTGCTTATTCCGGTAACCAGATATCACTTTAAACGATATTTAAGATCTAAATTCGACCAGTGGATCAAAAACCAGACTATACATATCAAACGCTTTCCTGAATAACATTTCTCATGAATAACTCGCAACACTTTAGCGCTTTTAAATATTATTTTTTTTGACAGGATTTACAAAATATTCAGGATTTAAATTATTGAAACTTTTCCTGTTAATCCAAATCTAAATCCTTATACCTTGGTACACACCTTCTCCATGTTGTGATTATATTTTATGATTTACTGAATAGCTACGATGAGAGTTGGCTTTGTTTGTGTATTTAAAATAAAATCTTGTTTATCCTGTTATCCTGTCAGATTCTTTTTCAAAAGGCTAAATTATTACAATATCTCATAAAACTGTGAGAAATACAAATTTATGCCAAACACAGGCACTTTGAGACCTTTTTTTAAAGGTCTCAACGAAGTTGTTGAAATCCGCTAACCATAAACTGCACAGCAAGAACTGCGAGCAAAAGCCCCATGAGGCGCATAACTACTCGAATACCTCCGACGCCCAGCATTTTCCGAATCCATTCTCCGAAATAAAACACAAAATAAATAACAAGGCAGGCTGTAATAATTGCTATAAACAATAAGGCGTTGCTGACGGAACTTTCTGGATTCTGCTGCCAGACCAGAACAGCCGTGATTGCGCCAGGACCTGCAAGCATAGGTGTCGCAAGCGGCACCATGGCTACATTATACTTTTCAATACCTTCCTGTTTTTCCTTCTGGGTCGTCTTAATTCCGCTTGGAATCAAATAAAGCATCTGCAGGGCATAAATAAAAAAGATCAAACCTCCTGCGATCTGAAAGGCTGGAAGGCCAATCTTGAAAAAGCTCAATACAAAATCGCCGGTAAGACTGAAAAAAATTAAAATAAGACAGGCGGCCAATAAAGCAACGCCGGCCATTTTCCGTTTTTCATTGAGGGTGTTCTGCTCCGTGAAAAGAAGAAAAAATGGAAGATTGCCCAGAGGATCCATTATTATGACGAGTGGTATCAGAATTGTTATAAGTTGCTGGAGTGTTTCCATTTTTTTAATTATTGTTGATATATTTTAACTAAGTTGAGCAATTTTTTGCTCGAAAACGAGTATTATATTTGACACTTAAGCTCCTTTTTATTATTCAGAAATTTACAAACTCATTTTTATGTAACATTTAGCTTTGTGAAACAAACCGGAAGCAGATATATTTTTAAAAAACCGTTGCGAGTTTGTAAATTTCTGTTACTATTTTTAGTCCTATTGAATTTATCAGAAAATAAATAGGTTGCAAGCTTATTTATTTTGGCAAAATTAAAAAATCCATCTGCAAATTACACTGTTGTATTGCAGCGTCCACTCATTCTCCAAAGCAGGTCTTTTCATTAGAATTTGCCATCTATATTCCAACCTATTTCGGGCAATGTTTTAAATGTAAAAAGAGGCACCATCTCGTGTTTTTAACTAAAATTCAAAAACTTAGCATTTCAACGAAAATAATTTTGGGATATCTACCGATTTTCCTGGTTATGATCCTGATAACTATAGTCGCTCTTTCAAGTCTTAATGAAGCAAATAGTACCAGCAAAAATATTATAGAACATGATATTGTTTTGCTGGAAGCCGCTAATAATATGCTCGACAGCCTTCTGGCACAAGAATCTTATGGCCGTCGCTATTTAATTTTGGATAGTCAGGAGATACTAGGACTGTTTTGGCAGCGAAGTCAAGAATTTGATATGCTTGTCTCTAGAATTCAGGCCCTTACAGAATCCCATGACATTCCTTCAAAGCAGTTGTTAATTCTCCATAATGAATTCAATAATCTTTACAAAGATCGGCTAAAGAATATAGGCAATAAATCATCAATCATTACAAAGGAATATGATGCAAAAATCAAAAGCAAGCTGGACGAATTAATAGCCCTGATTCAAATGATGATGTTGAATGTAAAAAAAAATCAAAACCAGATGATTATCAAGAATAGCGATGCCGGATTGAAAGCGTTTCGCATTACTTTTATATTATCAAGTCTCGGCATTATTCTGGGTATAGGTGCAGCAGCCCTGACGACTCGCGATATCGCAAGATCAATCCAGCAGCTAAAATTAGCAACAAATGAAATATCGAAAGGCAGATTCAATCATATCCCAGATGTTACAGCTCAGGATGAATTGGGTGAACTTGCAAATGCTTTTATTAAAATGGCTCATCGGTTAGCCTCTCTGGAAGAAGCCAACTTGAATGCAAATCCGTTGACAAGGCTGCCGGGTGGAATAGCAATTGAGAATGTTCTGAAAAATAGACTGGCAGCAAACAAATCTGTGACATTCTGTTTGCTGGATATAGACAATTTCAAATCGTTCAACGATCATTATGGATATGCTGCGGGCAATGAAATTATCAAAACAACGGCAAAAATTATTGAAAAAACAACTGCCGAATATGGAACAAATGATGATTTTGTGGGGCATATCGGGGGAGATGATTTTGCACTCTTAACAACCATAGGAAGGTACAAAAAACTTTGCACCCATATTATCGAAGGATTTGACAAAAAGATTGTTGACTTCTATAATAATAAAGACAGGGCAAATGGTTATATCTTGGGGGAAACACGTCAAGGCAAGAAAATAAAATTTCCGATCATGTCTATTTCCATTGCTGTTGTTGTTTCAAATAAGGAGAAAAGACAGATAAGTCATATTGAAATTGGAGAGATTGCCGCAGAACTAAAAGAACATGCAAAAAAAATTTCTGGTAGTGTGTTTATAGTCAATCGAAGAAAAAAATGATATAGACTTTCAGATAAATAATTTCACTGTGTTATCAGTCGTCGACGTATAACTAATACGCATTCCTCCTTCTGTCCTTGTGAAATTAATTATCTGAAAGTCTATAGTTAGCGAAAATAAATTGATTCTAAAACCTAAGTTGAGCGATTAGCTGTTAGCCATTAGCGTTTAGCTTAGAAAAATCAGGGTATTACGTTAATTAGAAATAACACCCAATGGGTGAAAGTTTGTAATAGTAAAACATCCTGTAATCATTAACCTAAGAGCTAAGAGCTAACCGCTAAAGGCTAATCGCTCAATTTTGGTAAAATAATGGAGGCGTGTGAAACCAAACTATCTTTTAAAGCTAATCGTTTTATTTTTCTTACTTTGTATGGTAATTTCCATTACTGGTTGTGTACAGCAAACAAAAAACATGAAAGACTCAACCTATTATCTCACCTTACAAACAAAAGAAATTAAAACCGAAATTTCTCGCTTAGAAAAAGCTCTGAAAAGTGAAGACAAGTCATTATCCAGACCGACCTCTCTTTATTATTTAGCATTGCTTTATTCGCACTTCAAAAACCCTGAACCCGATTACAAGCATGCATTTAAAAACCTGGAGGAATATATCTTACTTGATCCGGATGGAGCCGAACAAAAAAGCTCTGCTCAATATCTGATGAGCCTTTTAAATAAATTAAAAATAAATAAAAACCTTTTAAATAAATTAAAAATAAATGAAGACCTTTTAAATAAATTAAAAACTCTTATCACGACTTTAAAGCAGGAAAACAAAACGTTAACTGAAAAATACGAAAAGCTGGTAATAGAAAATCAGAATACTAAAGAAATAATAGAAAAGCTAAAGCAGCTTGATATTCAACTGGAAAAAAAAAGAGAAAAAAAGCTGAAATAATGGACATTATGCAGCGAGTTCTACCCCCCCATAAGCGCTAACTTAAGCTGCGAGATAGTATTTGGGATGATATTTAGAATATCGAATGTCGAACAGGGAATGATGAATGTCGAAGGAAGGTAATACCTTTGATCTTGAAGATCGATTAATTGAACTTGAACCCTTGATTGATGAAGATAACCAGTTGATTTCGATATTTGTGAAAAGCATTGATACTGCAAGACAAAAGAGTAAGAAACCTTCATAATTCGATATTCGATATTCGCATTTTCCCTTGACCTTGACGAATCCATCTCTTATAAGGTGTTGCATTGTGAATGTATTACTTATTGATATAAACCCTTTTTCTCCATCCTTGACCCCTATCTCGTTGGGGTATATTGCATCCTTTCTCAAAACCAAGGGTTTTAATACCAGGATATTGTCACTTGGAGAGAATACACTTATCTCCCGCACAAATCTTTGTGAGATTGTCAGAAGGTTTAATCCCGCCCTGGTTGGACTGTCGGCCTATCAGAGAACCATGCTTTATGTGAATGGCCTTGCAAAACTCATAAAATCACTGAACAAAGATATCAAGCTTGCCATTGGGGGACCTCAGGCCACGTTTATGCCGTCTTCGGCCTTTTCCGAACTACCTGATATTGACTATATATCTCGATCTTCAGGTGAGGAGACAGTCTTGCATGTTGCGCAGGCCATCAAAAACGGGACGCCCTTTTCCAATCTTTTGGGTGTCAGTTATAAAGATGCAAACGGCGAAGTCTTTGATACACCCGAACTTGATGCGGCGGCTGATCTTGACATTTATTCCTCTCCCTATCTTGATGACACTTTCGACTACTCACGCATGAGTGAAGCCATTATGCTGACCTCTCGCGGATGTCCTCACGACTGCATCTACTGTTACACACCCAATGCATTCAAGCACAAAGTAAGTTTCCATTCGGTCGATAGAGTCATTGAAGAAATCAAGTGGATCAGAAAAAAGGGCGTGAAGAGACTCTGGTTTGCCGATCCGAATATTTCCCTTAAGCCTGCACGCCTTATGGAAATTTTTGACAAAATGCTGTCAGAGGGTCTTGATATGCAGATGTGGCTGCAGACCCGGGCAGACCTCGTGGACCCTGAAGTAATGAAGATAATGAAGCTCTCGGGAGTGAGCACCATTGCCTTTGGATTGGAATCAGCCTCAGAACGGGTCCTGGCAAGGATGGGCAAACACATATCCGTTGAAAGGGTGGCTGAGGCGGTCAAGCTGGCCCAGAACGAAAAAATAGAAGTAGAGCTTTTTACCATTTTTGGTCTTCCATATGAAACATTCGAGGATGCAGTAAAAACCCTGGAATTTATGAAGGCAAACAAAGTCAAAATCATGGGCAACACAAACTCCCAGCAGATGCAGATCTATTTTGGGACGCATATGGCCCGGCACTATGAGGAATACAAGATTAAACCCTTAAACAACAATTGGCCGGCATATCTTTCCATTGGGAACCGCTATGAGACGGATTGTATGAACTATAAGGAAATCCAAAAAATTCAGGCCATGTGGAAAGCCAACTCCCTTGACAGGGGCAAACGGATTGTGTCGTAGACTTTCAGATAAATAATTTCACTGCGTTATCAGTCGTCGACGTATAACTAATACGCCTTCCTCCTTCTGGCCTTGCGAAATTAATTATCTGAAAGTCTATATCGGGAAATTTTTTTCAAAGGTTTCAAGCGGAAATGATGAATAACGATTTTCAAACAAATCTAAAGCCGGTTTTGCAAAAGATATTTATAGTACTGGGCAAACAGGACAGGGAACAGCTTGAGAAGCTTGTCCTGACGCTGTCAAACCTGTTTCAGCATATGAATTTTACATCTCATCTTTATTTTATGGCGGAGAATCTGTCCGAAGGTATGCCCCAACTGGAATATATTCAGAAAAACATCATGGTGTTTCTCAAGGAAAACCTGTTTGCCCGGTTTTATGTTAACCTTATCCACCGTGCCCCTCTGGAAACGGCAAAGGATATAGATTACAACTTCAACTATTATTACCAGCCCTGGAAGCGGTCAATACGTGCTTTTGACATAGAAAGCAATGAGCACAGGGAGGCTCCGAGGCTAGTTTTGCTGCCGGTTGTTGTGACCGATAGGCAGACTGACAGTAAATTGCTCGCCGGTCTTTTTGACAGGTTCAACAGCTCTTTCCTTTTGCCTGCTCTTTACCTGAATACAGATACGTTCTTTCTGACGGAAGATGAAAATCTTCTCATGAAGGCACACAAAGTTTACTATGGCCACAGCAACTCTGCGGAGGCTGCTGAAATCGTATCAACTATATGTAGTCAAGATATCCTTGAAAAGGCGTCTCCTAATGTTGCATCGCGGACTGTACTCATGAATGCCCCATGCCCTGCTGCCCTGATTATTTCAGCGCAGGATGGTATGGTTTATTCCTGCATGGATGCTTTTCGCAAGAAGAAGAGCTTGACCAATATTTATGGAGAACATGCCAATACCCTGATGACACAATATGATCAGTACCACAAATCGAATAGCGACTGCCTGGAGTGCCGAAAGCAGATGGTTGAATGGTTTTCAAGTTTAGGGCTGCCGAAAGGAATATAGGTTCTATCCCACGATGCTTTTACACAATTCATCAATCGCACCGGAATTCGCTGTTATCCAATAGACACTCTTACTGATTCTGAATATATAATGCTCCTGCCCCATACCTTTGAATGAATAGATCTTCACCCCATCCAGACCTATCTCTTTATAATCACTGAACGGCGATCTTTTACTCGATCTCATCTTCTCTATCATAATCTCTGTCTGCTGTATAGCATCATCCGTACTGAATGATTCAGAAACCCATACAGTTGCTTTTTCTCCTTCCCCCTGATAAAAGGCGACCATGCCGCTTGCCACATTTATCTTCTTGCCGTGAAGCTCATTAATGGCGTTCAGGGCGTCTTTACCGGTAATCAACTGTACAAGCTTGAGTCCTCTGATCTCTTCTTGAAAAACAGGTGAAGGGCTCTGATTACAACCCAGAAGAAAAAAAGAAAAAAGAATAAAAATAATGCACTTCCTCATATTGTGTAACATAGCTAATTTCCTTCCCTTTAATAAGGCTACCTGTAAGGAACGGGGAGTCAGTTCTTCATTCTAAAAAAACAGGAGAAGTCAAGTAGAAACTCAAACAAAACAAAAAGGGCATTCCCTCTTAATTCGATGGAATGCCCTTTTTTTAACTCAGAATTATTTCCCTAAACTAAAGTGACATTTACTGCAGCAGGACCTTTTTGTCCCTGCTCTATGTCAAAGGTAACCCGGTCGCCTTCATTAAGAGACTTGAAACCGCTTGCATTGATTCCTGAATGATGAACAAATACATCCGGCCCTTCTTCCTGCTCGATGAAGCCATATCCTTTGCTGCTATTAAACCATTTTACAATTCCATTAGCCATAGTTGACATCCTCCTTTCAAAAAATTCTCATGGTCCCAGACTTCAGGATGCCATTTTGACAAATGGGTCTTTCCTTTAGAACGAAACCGGCCCACCAATTAAGGACAAGCCATTATTGATTGGATCAAACAATAACACCTATCAGACGGAAAGCAAGTTTTTTTTTGATTTTTGATCTTGTCTTTTCGATTTTTTTTCTGAAAGTTGAAAAAACTGATATGTTTTTGATTAAAATAATGGTGGAGGCGGCGGGAGTCGAACCCGCGTCCGAAAATATTCCACACAGGCATCTACATACTTAGCCTGAACTTTAGCTTTCGCCTGTTCAAGTCTCCTCCAGGCCGGATGCTTGAAAGGCTATCCTGTTTAAGTTTCGCTAATCCTGAAACAGGAAATCAGGAAAAGCTATCCTGCTAGTCGTCGCCCTTACCGGATGCGCAGGAATAATCCGGCAGGACGTTAGCCTAAGCGGCTAAAGCGTAATTATAATCATCTGCGATTATATTAGTCCCAACCTTTTTTACGAGCAGGAAGGAGCTCGGTATGCAGCCGGAGCTTCTTTATCTCCGTCGAAGCCATTTCGCCCCCATAGGGAGGAAATGTTGCAGATATATTGAAAAGAACATTATGAAACCTCTAAAACATTTTCTAAAGGACTTCATATAATAGATTAAAATAAGGAATAAATGCCTTAATGTCAAGTTCCAAAGGTTGATAAAAAAATTTGTAGCCATTCACGGCTTGAAACTTAAAATTGGAAATTGGGAAGAACAGTACAAAAGCATGAAGGCCAAATTTCTAATTTCTAATGTTCTTTTTTTCTCTGTCCAGTTCCCTTTTTTGATCGCGCCTTCTGATTGTCTCTCTTTTATCATACTTACGCTTTCCCCTGGCAAGGGCAATTGTCATTTTCACTTTTCCTTTTTTAAAATAAATATTTAAGGGAATCAGAGAGTAACCCATTTCATTTACTTTACCATACAACTTTTTGATCTCACGCTTGTTCAACAGCAGCTTTCTGGGCCTTAAAGGCTCATGATTGTTATCCTGAGCAAAAGGATATGCCCCAATATGCATCTGATAAACAAAAACCTCTCCGTTTTTGATCTTTGCGTATGAATCCTTAAGATTTACACGGCCGATTCTGAGGGATTTGACCTCGGTTCCGACAAGAACCATTCCGGCCTCATAAATATCTTCTATAAAATAATTATGTCTGGCCTTTCTGTTTTCTGTAATAATTTTTTTGTGCTCTATCCCCAAATGCCTTCCTCCGTGCATACACCTTTTCAAAAAGAATGCTGCCGTATGTTTCTCTTATCAATTCCTCAACTCCCGAGGCTGTGTTCTGTTTAAAAACATCTTTCATGAAGGCTCTGGCGTCTTCAACTTTAAGTGCCCTTATCATGCTCTTTACAGCAGGAATCGACTGAGGATTCATGCTTAATTCATCTATACCCAAACCTAAAAGTATAGGCAGGTTAATAGGATCGGCAGCCATCTCACCGCACATGAACAGCTTTATCTCTTTGTCTCTGACGACATCGGCGACATTTTTTATCATGCGTATAATAGCAGGATGAAGCGAATGATAAAGGTGCGCTACATGTCTGTTTCCTCTATCTATTGCCAAAGAGTACTGGATAAGATCATTGGTGCCTAAACTGAAAAAATCTACTTCTCCTGCTAAAAGATCCGCAATTATCACAGCAGAAGGCACTTCGATCATTATCCCTAATTCAACATCTCTATTAAAGAGAGTTCCTTCTTTGTCCAGAGCATCAGCAACTTCATCCAATATTCTTTTTGTCTCAAGGACTTCCTCATAACTCGATATCATGGGAATCAAAATCCTGACATTGCCAAAAGCCGCAGCCCTTAATATGGCTCTGAGCTGTGTTCTGAAGACATCAGGATTCTTCAGACAATACCTTATGGCTCGCAAGCCCAGGGCAGGATTGACTTCCACGTAATCAGAGTTATTACTAAATGCTTTATCGCCGTTTATGTCAAGAGTGCGGATAGTTACCGGTTTAGGCGCAATTACCTCGACCACATCCTTGTATTTATCAAAAAGTTCATATTCATTCGGCAAAATAGGGCTGCTCAAATACTGGAACTCTGTTCTGTAAAGTCCAATTCCATCTCCACCGTAATCAATAACTGATACAACTTCTTCGGGAAGCTCGATATTGCCCATAACTTTTAACTGAAACCCATCGGCAGTTTCAGCTTGAAGATGGCTGTCACGGGTAATAGCTGCTTTAAGTTCTTCGTATTTGGAGCTACGAACTCCATAGTCCAAAAGAGTTTCTTCAGTGGGATGAATAATTACTGTGCCGACCGTACCATCAATAATAATTAAATCATCATTTTTAATGATATTAGTAGCATTCCCCAGACCCATGACAGCAGGAATCTCAAGGGTTCGGGATATAATGCTTGTATGAGATGCTTTTCCGCCCCGGTCAGTTACAAATCCCTTTATCCGCTCAAGATTTATCTGGCTTGCCTCTGCCGGGGAAAGATCGTTGGCAACAAGTATTACCCGTTTATCGATATCAGCAATTTTTTTTGTTTCTGCTCCGACTAGATTTCTCATTATGTGGTCAGACACATATACTATGTCGGTAGCGCGCTCTTTTAAATATGAGTCAGACATATTTTTAAACATGGATTTCACTTCTGACACTACCTTTTTGAGAGCCCACTCCGCATTTACCTTTTCATTTTTAATTGTTTCAATTGTCTTGCCATATAGCATCTTATCTTTAAGCAGGGTTTTGTGAGTTTCAAGTATATATGTATGATCGCGCAATTCCTCAGGAGCATTAGTTATAATTGTAAGCAGTTGCTGCTTTGCCTTATTCACAGCGCTTTTGAAACGTTTTATCTCATCCTGCACATCATCTTCGCTGATAAAATACTTCTTTACAACGTCCACGCCTTCTATATCGACTATATAAGCCTTTCCTATACAAATGCCCGGAGAAGCATCTATTCCGATTAATATAATCTCTCTAAAGCCAGTATCTGTCATATTCAGCTTAATTCTCCAAACCCTGTCTCAAACTGCTTTACAGTATTGTTTAAAATCTCAAGGTCTGATTGATCATCGATCTTAAGTGTAATTTTAGACCCTTTTGCGCACTCAAGGGTCAGGATATCAAGGATACTTGAAGCATCCGCCATTTTGTTGTCTTTAATTATCCAGACGTTATAATTTGCTTTCCTGGCGATCTCCGCAATCTTGGCAGCGGACCTCGCATGAAGGCCGAGTTCGTTTATTACAATAACATCACGTGAAAGTTCAGTCACAAGTCTAATCGACAAACCTCATATTTTTCTGCTCAACCATTTTCCCACTCAACTATTTGACGATATCTGCATAGATTGTTTTTTCGTAGGGACGATCCTTGTGATCGCCCTGATTAGGGCGAATACAAGATTCGCCCCTACATTGTGCCGATAAACAATAACGCTATTGCCTGGTTCCCATGCTCCAGCGTGGGAACCCCATAATTTCAAGTTTCAAGCCGTGCGTGAACGACTGCAAAATTTTTATCAGCCCGTTTATAACTTGTCAATCTGTAATCAGGGAACTCTAAAGAAATATATTATTACGAATAGAATTCCTTTATCCTTTCAACCACATATGCCTGTTGCTCATATGAAAGTTCAGGATATACGGGAAGGGCTAAAGTGTGTGAGGCAGCGTATTCACCCGCAGGAAAATCTCCTTTTCCGTAATTCAGATTTGAAAAACAATCCTGGAGATGCATGGGAACAGGATAGTAAATCTCTGTCCCTATGCCTGCATCAGTTAAAAACATTTTAAGATCGTCTCTTTTTTCCTTCAAACTTATTACAAACTGATTGTAAATATGCCGGTTTTCCTTTTCAGCAGGAAGATTAACAATATCATCCAGCCCTGCGTCAATAAAAAGTTCTCTATATTTATCCGCATTTGCCTGCCGCGCCTCAGTCCAGCCGTCAAGATAATTCAGCTTAATGGATACAATGGCTGCCTGAAGTGCATCCAGCCTGAAATTTCCTCCTACTTTGTTATGATAATATTTTAAATGCGATCCGTGAACTCTCAGCAAGCGCAGTTTATCAAAGAATTCATCTGAATTTGTTGCAGCAATTCCGCCATCTCCAAAGGCTCCGAGATTTTTTGAAGGAAAAAAAGAAAAACAGCCGAAATCACCTATTGAGCCCGCACGCCGCCCCTTATATTCCGCACCAATGGCCTGTGCTGCATCTTCGATAACAATAAGATTATACTGTGCTGCTATCTCAAGGATAGAATCCATGTCACAACATTGACCATATAGATGGACGGGGATTATGGCTTTTATCTTTTTCCTTTCTTTTCCTGTCATACCATCCATCACTCTGAAAATGCTTTTAGATGAGATATTATAAGTTTCAGGATCAATATCCGCAAAAACAGGAGTTGCTCCGGTTCGGGCTATTGAACCTGCTGTTGCAAAAAAAGTATAAGTTGAAGTGATAACTTTATCCTCAGGTCCGATATCGGCAGCCATAAGTGAAATAAGAAGAGCGTCGGTTCCTGAAGACACGCCAACTGCATGTTTTGAAGAGCAATATTCAGCTATCTCTTTTTCCAGGGCTTCGACACGTGGACCAAGTATAAAATACTGGCTCTCAAAAATCTCTTCGGTAACTTTCATGACTTCTTCTTTAATCGTCTGATACTGCAACTTAAGATCTAGTAATGGTACTTTCATATTATTTTTTCCTTCAGCCTTTTTTCCTTCTGCCTTCAACCTTCTGCCTTCGAACTTTAGTTCGATATATTTACTCTAATAATACAAGCCGGCTCTTTCCCGGAGTTATCAATTTTAACAGATTCATTGCCAAAAATTATTTTTGACTCTCCCCTGGTTAAAAATTCGGTTTCCAAGTTTAATGTGATTTTCACATGGCCTTTAATCACAATTAGGTGTTGTAAAGCCGGCTTTTCAACTTTAAATTGAAGATTTGAATCAGGATATATGACAAGTCTTTCAACTTTAATATCATCTTCATGTTCAAGAACAGTCAGGCTGCCCCAAGAATGGTGAACTTTATTATGCTTCTTATATTCTTTTCTTCCCTTTCCCTTTAGCTGATTAACAATAGATTTTACATCCCTGCTGTTATCAAGATCCGAAACAAATACGGAATCCGGCGTTTCAACGACAACTATTCTATTTAGATGGTTTGTAGCGATCAGCCTGTCCCTGCCCATTATAAAACAGTTTTTAGTATCCTTTGCTATAACATCTCCATCAATAACATTATTATCCCCATCTTTTGGAAGAAAATCATAAAGAGACTTCCATGATCCTATATCGCTCCATCCAAAGTCAGATGGCAAAACAACTCCTTTATCCGTATTTTCCATTATGGCATAATCTATAGAAATATCCGGCAGTCTCTTATATTCATCTACTGTTATTGGGTCTTTCAAAATAATATCTTCCATTATTTCAAGAAGTTCCGGCTGGTATTTGCGAAATTCTTCAATCATGACAGAACCCATGAAAACAAACATCCCGCTGTTCCAGAAAAAGTTTCCAGCCTTAACATACTTTTCTGCAGTTTCTGCATCCGGCTTCTCAACAAATCTCTTAATCGCTGATGCTCCATCAAACATCTCGCCGGCACCTTCAACATACCCATATCCTGTCTCAGGATAATTGGGTTTAATACCAAAAGTTACAATATAACCCTTGTCGGCAAGACGTATTGCAGTATTTAACTTATTATGAAAACTCTCTATATCTCTAATTACATGATCAGCCGGAAAAACACACAGAACAGAATCCTGTTTACTTTTTAAAATATTGAGTACTGCAAGCAGAATAGCGGGCGCTGTATTTCTGCCACACGGTTCACAAATGATTTTTCCTTCAGACCGAACGCCTATCTCAGCCATGTGCCTCGCTGTCTCATGAAAATGTTCCTTTCCGCATACAATTCTTATTCGTTCTGTGTCAACCACAGGGCTCATCCTCTTTATAGTACTCTGAACAAGAGAATCTTTACCTATAAACTTTACAAGCTGCTTGGGATAGAGTTCTCTGGATACAGGCCAAAGACGCGTTCCAGCCCCACCTGCCAACAAGACAGCATATACATTTTCCTTCAGGTCAGGCATTTCTATATCTTCCTTTTTTTCTGTTTTCTTTTTTCTCTTTATATTCTGAGTCGCATATCGTTTCTACAGCATTATAACCAAGAAGCTCATTTACTGCACTGGTCAATGACGAACCGGCCTTTAATTTCATCGTATCAGGCAGAGCTATGACTGTATCTGTTTCTTCAGGACTAAGTAAATGAATATATGCATGGCATGAACCCGGATATCTTTTAAGAATATCATTTAATCTTAAAAGCAAATCTTTTCCTGTTTTATTTTTATCCAGATTAAAATGAATACTTGCGGTCCAGGTTTCCTCAGCTTTCTCAATCGGCACTATGGTATCTGCCAAAATTTTTACAGAATTCTCATCCTTTTTTACCCGTCCCTGTATAATGACAGTGTTATCTTCAACCAGGAGCTCTTGAACCGCTGCATAAACTAAAGAAAATATTATGATTTCAACGGTTCTATGCTGATCTTCCAGGGTAACAAAGGCCATTAAATCGCCTTTTTTTGTCTTTATGGTCTTAATATTAATAATAATGCCGCCGATCCTGACAATTTCGCCATCGTTTTTTTCCTTTAAAGAAATTGTATTCGCATTGGTGAATTTATCCAGCAGGTCATCGAACTTTGTCAAAGGATGGCCGGTTATATAGAAACCAAGAGCTTCCTTTTCAAAAGCCAAAAGCTGTCTTTCATCCCATTCATCCATACTTGACATTTTAGGAAGATTTATATCTTGCCGGACTCCTCCCATATTGAATAATCCCATCTGGGGGTCTGTTCTCTCCTTCTGAACCCTTTGGCCATAATCAATGGCATTTTCCAGAGATGCCATCATCTGGGAACGATTAGCTTTTGTAAAATCAAAGGCGCCACATTTAATAAGACTTTCAATAACTCTTTTGTTAGCTTTTTTAAGATCCACTCGTTCACAAAAATCAAACAGAGAAGAAAATCTTCCCTCTTTTCTATCATCTATTATAACTTCAATAGCTCCTTCCCCAACATTCTTAACAGCAACCAGTCCGAACCTGATCTTCGAACCTATCACCGTAAATTCCTTGTCACTTTCATTTATATCAGGAGGAAGCACTTGTATGCCGTGATGCCGGCATTCGGCTATATATTTTACTACTCCATCAATTGAGTGAATCTCGCCGGTAAGCAGCGAAGCCATGAACTCAACAGGAAAATGCGCTTTAAGAAAAGCTGTCTGATATGCAATAAGGGCATAAGCTGCACTGTGAGACTTGTTAAATCCGTAACCTCCAAATTTTTCAATAAGATCAAACAGCTTTTTGGCTTTTTGGGATTGAATGCCTCGTTCCGTGGCCCCCCTTATAAAACGCAACCTTTGCCTGGCCATAATTGCAGGTTTTTTCTTGCCCATGGCTTTTCGTAAATCATCAGCATCAGACATGGAATAGTCAGCAACAGACGCCGCAATTCTCATGACCTGTTCCTGATACACAATAACTCCGTAAGTTTCTTTTAATATAGGCTCGAGCTCAGGCAAAAGATACACTACATCTTTTTCACCGTGTTTTCTTTTCACATAATCATCAATCATCCCGCTTTCCATAGGGCCTGGACGATAAAGAGCTACAAGCGCTATAACATCATCAAAACATTCGGGCTTTAATCTTATCAGCAGATCCTTCATACCGGAACTCTCTAACTGAAAAACTCCAATAGTATCACCCGAAACAAGAAGCCTGTATGTATCAGGATCATCCAAATTTATATTTGTAAGATCGGGGGGTGTGTCGCCCTGTTTGGCGATAAGAGATAATGTATTTGCAATAACGGTAAGGTTGCGAAGCCCAAGAAAATCGAATTTTACAAGCCCTATCTTCTCGACACATTTCATATCAAACTGTGTCAGAACTTCTCCTTTTTTACCCTTATACAGCGGCAAATATTCCACAAGCGGCTTGTCGGAAACAACGACGCCGGCAGCATGAGTCGATGCATGCCGGGGAAGTCCTTCCAGGACACGGCAGACTTTCAGCAAATCGTTGATTTCCGGTTTTTCTTCTGCAATTGACCTGAGCCTGGGTTCCTGCTTCAGGGCATTGTCCAGACTAATATTCAAAACATCCGGCACCATTTTTGCTATTGCATCTACTTCATTTAGAGGTATATCCAGAGCACGGCCCACATCGCGTATCACAGCCCTGGTCTTTAGTTTTCCGAACGTAATAATTTGAGCCACATAGTCAGCGCCGCCATATTTTTTAACAACATACCTGAATATTTCTTCCCTGCCATTTATGCAGAAATCAACATCAATATCAGGCATGCTCTTACGACCTGGATTAAGAAAACGCTCAAAAATCAAACCGTGTTCAATTGGATCTAAATCAGTAATTCCAAGAGAATAGGCAACAAGGCTGCCGGCTACCGAACCTCTGCCGGGGCCCACAGGAACATTGTGTTTTTTGGCATACAGGATGAAATCAGCAACAATCAAAAAGTATCCGGGAAAACCCATGGAATTTATAGTTGAAATCTCGCTTTTTATACGTTCTTTATACTGACTTTCATCAATCTCAGGATTCTTTTCCTTTACGCGCTTTATTTTTTGATTATATCCTTCCCAGGCTTTTTGCTCAAAAAACTCCTCAGCAGTCTGCCCTGACGGGGTTTCAAATTTTGGGAAGTGATAAGTTTTAAAATCAAAATCAATATTACATCTCTTAGCTATACTGACTGTATTCTCTATAGCTCCCGGATAGCTTTTGAAATAATTGTGCATATCTTCTCTTGATTTGAAATAGAGCTGATCGGTTCCAAATCTGAAATGATCCGGGTCATAAATGGTCTTTCCAGTCTGTACACACAAAAGGATCTCATGAGCACGAGCGTCTTCTTTGTCAAGATAGTGGCAGTCATTTGTCGCAATTAGAGGAATTGAAAGCCTTTCGCTCATCTCAAGGAGGACATTGTTCACTTTTTCCTGTACAGGGAGCCCGTTATTTTGAACCTCAAGGAAAAAGTTGCCCTCACCGAAGATGTTAAGATAAGTTTGCGCAGCCTCATCAGCCCCATCCAGTCTGTTCTCACCAATGAGCCTTGGAATTTCACCGTGAAGACATGCTGAAAGACCAACAAGCCCTTTACTGTGTTCTCTTAATACATTCTTGTCAATGCGGGGCTTATGGTAAAAACCTTTGAGTTGAGCAATTGTAGCCAGTTTGCATAAATTACGGTATCCTTCAGAATTTTCAGCCAGAATGACCAGGTGGGAAAGCCCTTTATTATCCAAAACGGTTTTATCGGTAAGGGTACGCGGTGCAACATAAAATTCGCATCCTATTATCGGTTTGACCCCTGCTTTACCGGCATTCTCAAAAAATTCAAGAACTCCGAACATAGTGCCATGATCGGTAATGGCCACGGAATCCATTCCAAAATCAATAGCACGTTTTAAAAGGGCATCAATCCTTATTGCACCGTCCAGGAGGCTGTATTGTGTATGAACATGAAGATGAACGAAAGGGGGAACGGTATGAGTCATTTAGTTTTGGTTTCATCCTATTAATAACAAAGCAAGAGCATGATTTTAACTTCGGCCACTATCCATTTGGAATTGAATATTGAATATTGAATATTTGAGGAATCGCTTCGCTCTGTTTTTTTATAAATTAACAGAATACCTTCAATATTCAATTGACAATCTTCAATATTCAATTGCTTTGGTCATCAATCATCAATCAAGACTATAATTAGGTGCTTCCTTGGTAATTATTACATCATGGACATGGCTTTCGCGCAAACCCGCGGCAGTAATCTTAACAAACCTGGCTTTTTCTCTCAATTCTTCAATAGTCTGGCAACCCACATATCCCATACCTGCCCTCAATCCTCCAACGAGCTGAAAAATACTCGCAGAAAGTGAGCCCTTGTATGGCACGCGCCCAACTATGCCTTCAGGAACCAGCTTGTCATTCTCAATTGCTTCGCTCTGGTAGTATCTGTCCTTACTTCCCTTTTTCATTGCTTCAATAGATCCCATGCCCCTGTATAACTTGTAGCTACGGCCCTGGAAAAATATTGACTCGCCCGGGCTTTCCTCTGTTCCGGCAAAAAGCCCTCCGATCATTACCACATGCGCACCCGCTCCAACAGCTTTTGTAATATCACCAGAAAATTTTATACCACCATCAGCAATCAAAGGTACACCTGTCTTATTTGATATGGATCTGCAATTCATTATACCTGTGAGCTGAGGAATACCTATACCCGCCACTATACGAGTAGTGCATATAGATCCTGGCCCTATCCCGATTTTTACTCCGTCAACCCCGGCTTTAACAAGGTCGTCTGCACCTTTCGAAGTACCAACATTACCTGCAATCAGCTCAATGTCATCAAAATTACTTTTTAAAATTTTTACAGCATCTATAACATTTTTTGAATGACCGTGAGATGTATCTATTAATATAACATCAGCACCTGCTTTTAAAAGCGCTTCCGCGCGCTCTTCCATATCAGGACCAACACCAACGGCAGCTCCTACCCTCAGCCTGCCCATGCTATCCTTACAAGCATTAGGATATTTTTTTATCTTCTCAATATCCTTTATTGTTATCATGCCTGTAAGTCGTCCATTCTTATCAACTACAAGAAGTTTTTCGATCCTGTGTTTATGAAGCAGTTTCTTAGAATCTTCCAGGGTAATTCCCTCTGATACCGTAACAAGATTTTCCCTGGTCATTACTTCTGAAACCTTTTTCTCCATATTGGTCTCGAATCTCAAATCCCTGTTTGTCAAAATGCCGACTAACTGATCTCCTTTTATAACAGGAAGTCCAGAAATGCGGTACTGCTCCATAAGCTTAAGCACCTCATGGACCGGCTGGTCAGGATTAATAGTAACCGGATCAATAATCATACCACTTTCCGATTTTTTTACTTTATCTACCTCCAGAATCTGACTTTTTATACTCATGTTTCGATGTATAAAACCTAATCCCCCATCTCGCGCCATAGCTATGGATGCTCTGGCCTCAGTTACGGTATCCATGGCAGCACTGACGATAGGGATATTTAAGGTAAGGTTTTTAGTCAAACGGGTACTGACATTCACATCTTTGGGCAATACATCAGAATAGCCGGGAATCAGCAAAACATCATCAAAAGAATGTGCCTCTTCAGGTGGTATTTTGATCATAAATTTCTCCAGAAATTATTAAGTATATTTAAGTTAATAGGAGTTGAATCGGTAACAGATCAGCCACAAAGACACTAAGACACCAATAATACAATTATCTTGATGCTGATTTTAATAAGAAGCTTCTTAAAATTAATATCCTTTCTTTGAGTCTTTGTGTCTTAGTGGCTAAACTATTACTTGAATTGTTATTTTTTCAACCGAACCCTTAGCTATCATTTATTTGCTTTCTTGACAATGAAATAAAACGCAAATAAATAAGAGCCTGTTTTGAGCATTCAATTTTCATCGCTTCCTAACCTTGAACCGTGAACCCTTGAACCGTGAACCTGAGTAGTTACTGTTTGAAAATATTATGCTGATAGAAATAAACTCCATAAATCCGCAGACACGACTAATTTGCAGGGTTGTCGAACATCTCAAAAGAGGTGGTATAATCGCCTGTCCGACTGATACTTATTACGGGATAGGTTGCGATATAATGAATAAAAAGGCTATTGAAAAGATATACCAGTTAAAACAGCGCAATAAAAACAAGCCTTTCAGTTTTATTTGCTCGGGGCTCAAAAACATAAGCCATTATGCAAAAGTTTCAAATTATGCTTACAAAAACATGAAGCGACTTTTGCCGGGCCCTTATACTTTTATTCTTGAAGGTTCGAAACTTGTTCCTAAAATAATGTTGACCAAACGAAAAACCGCTGGAATTCGTGTGCCTGACAATGCCATTTGCTTAGCGCTGGTTGAAGAATTAGGCAATCCTATTATTACCACCAGTGCAACTATGCCTGATGGTTCAATTTTTAATGACCCATCACTTATTCATGATTTTTTTCAATCCAGAATAGATTTTGTAATTGACGGGGGAACGCCTATACCGGGACAGCCTTCCAGTATAATATCTTTGATAAACGATATGCCTGAAATCATACGAAAAGGCTTGGGCGATGTGAGCGCTTTTGAGTAAGGAACGGAACCTTCTATGACACTTTCTTGCAAAGCTTTCAGATCTTGTTTGATATCGGCCCACTCAGCTATGGCCAGTTTTCTCCAGGCGGCTATCCAACTCTTTTCTCAGTGCCAAGAAGCTACAAAACACATGACCTCTGATGGTTTCATCTCGTTTGTGAAATATGGACAAGCGGACGGGGTATCAAAGCGGATTATAACCTGATTTATATTTGGGGGGACACGTTGTTTTCCCCCCAAACCCCTCTTCCGCATTTTTACCCCACCGCAAGCGGATGGGGTATTTAAAAGATCATAATAAATGGTAATAGAATTACCTGCCAGCCCCAAAATACACAGGCTACGGCCCATTGTACTACACATACAATAATCGCAAGAACCCACGCGGCGATAACTATTACCAGGATTGCTCCAATAAGTTGTGGCATTTTGTTTCACCTATAATTTGTCATAAGAAATCTTTACGACTAACAGAGTTAAATATCCACAGCAAAGGCTCAAAAACGTGAAGAGGAATGAAATCCTTATTTGTATGGTCAGGGATTCTTCCCAGCGCAGAGCAAGAGAAATAGCGAACGTTATTGAATCTGAAATCTAATTGTTGCAATAGCGCTTCCTCGCCCCAGTTAATCAATTGTTGTTTTATTAATTCGTTCCTGACAAGGTTTCTATTCGAGTTGCCGCCAGTTGCTGCTACAGCTTTATCTACCGCAGATTCCCCAATAATGTTTTCAAGACCAAAAGCATCCACCTTGCTAATCACAACAGCTAACGGTTTCTTAATTTTTCCTGTTTTGGATAGGGCGAAAGACTCTTCCATTGTCAGCAAGATCCTGTCCAAAGCGTCTTCGACATTCAATGTGCTAGGTTTTACTTCACTCCATGTTTTAGAAAGTTCCTGTTTAAATTGACTACGGACTGCAGGAATACTGAATGGGTCTAAAATCATTATTAAACCGCTCAAATATTCATAATATAAATGCTCTGACAAATTTTCGGTGTCTAGGTAAGCTTCACCGGATGGATCATATATATATATAAGCCATTTTGTATTCCCACTATTTTTTAATGCCAGATTGAAAGCTTTAGGAATCTTGCCGGTAGTTTTTGCAGGAACACGACCTTTATGAATTTGATTTATAATACCTTGGTACATGGATTCCGTCTTGCTATCAATGAATTCGGTTGTAAAACCGAATTCGGATGCTTTCTCTTCAATTAATTTACGCACTACCGAAAACATAAATGCTGTTTTTCCAACAGAAGGTCCGCCGAAAATGGGAATAAATATCCTTTTTGATTCCACATGTTCTCTGTGAAGAAATTGATGGCAAACAGTGCAACGTGCTTGCAAACGTCCACGGTTAACAAAAAAAGTAGCAGGTAGCCTCTGACCACATTTGCATTTATGAAACAAAATTCCGTAGCTGTTAGGCATCAATTTGGTATGGATTTTACCACAGTTGTTGCACAAGTATTCGGGCAAAGTGGTCTTGGTATGACAATGAGGGCATACCACAAAAAAACGACGGAAAAATAGAAATATTCTCTCAACAATCCATACGATTGAAAAACCCAGGTAAATCAGCGCAAAAAACAGCCCGAGAAACACTATGTGAAGTATGGAAACTATGCAAAAGAATAAAGTGCCAAAAACAACTACCGAGACTCCTGCGCCGCCCCAGAATAAAGTTGTAAAGGTTCGTTCCCACCATTCTCCATTATGTTTAATCTTAGAAAAAAAATCACCAGCCGAGGCAAGATTTTTTTGCCAGCTTTCTTTGATAACGTTAATTAAATCCTGATATCCTTTACCAAAAAAATAGCTTTTGATTGCAGGCTCAGTGTCAACACTCATGACATTATCCTCTCAGGTTCTACGTTGTTTTTGAATGCAATCCAGTAATTAAAAAGACTCACTCCACCCCCAACAGTAACTCCGATCCCTGCAATAAACAAAATGAGAGGAATGACGACATAAACCACCAGGAGAATAACGACAACAATTAATATTAGGCCACCTATTAGGGCAAAGACTTCATTTTCTTCAGCCATTCTTTTTCCCCCTGCCTATTGAAACAGCAGATGACGCTTTACGAAATTTTTGCCAAATACTACGAAAAATGGTGTTCCTTTTTTCTTCAGTGATTTGACGAATTACATTCCATTTTTTTTTTACACCATGGGTTATTTCTGGGTTGTTATCCAAGTTTTTTAAAAGTTTAGAATACCTGTTATCTTTTAATTTAGAGATTCGTAAGGCTAAAAACTCGGTAGCATCTTCCCGCAAAAGAGTAAATATTTTATATTCTTTATCGTTACTTTTTAAAAATAACCAGAAATTCAAAGCAGCCAATGATGGATTATCAAAGCGGTCAGAAAAGCCTTGTTTAAAAAACAATTTATATGCTTTCTTGAAGATATTTAAATGCAAAGGAATGAAAGTATGTTCAATAATCTCACCGTGTTGCACATAGTTACCTGGGAGATTTAATACGATTGGCAAATAACTCATTATAAATTCTTCATATGTTTTCTCATCTGCTTCGGCAAGTATCTGTGAAATTTCGGATAGCGGATGGTCTTTAAATGCTACTTTTTCAGACAGCGTGGTAACGGCATTTCGGAGCTTCAATCTATCAGGCCGTAAAATAATATCAAAATTGGGCAACCGATCGGCGAGCAGTTTTGCCAATTTGTTGGATTCTGAATCCTTTGGATCAAATGATACTTTTTTACTTGCCATCTGAAAGATTAATGGTACAAAAGCTGGAGAGAAACACAGAGTTTCTTGTCCTTGAATCCAACTAATAGCCTGATTCTGTCGTTCTTTATCAGATAAAATTTTCCATAACTCTTCGGCTAAACCAGGTGAGTATTGTTTTGCATACTCACTATGATCATTCAGAATACGTTGTTGGTATTCCGCATGGGCGACAATCTTATTTCGTTGCCCCCGAATATTGTTTTTCCATTCTTCCCGTAATAATGGCCAGGAGGCTGGGCAACTCTTCACCTCATTAATTAACTTAAAACGATACTCGGAACTTCTTTTAGCCAATATTTCAGACAACAATTCCGCTAAGGCTTTTGTCGACTTATCAATCGTGTAATCACTAACTTCATGTTCTAAAATTCGCGCAATACAGACATATATGCCAGCAACTTTACAAGGGTCATCGACAAATAACTCAAATAGCCATCCTATCCGGCTTAGTTTCGGAACCTTTGCCAGTACGGCATTCTTGATGAATTCCTGGATGTTTTCATCCTCATATACGACTTTGTTTTTTTCAGACGCATAAACAGCAGAAACGAGTTCCCTCATAGCAACAGATAGCATTTCATCTGACATCATGTTTATATTTTTGTTTATTTTTGATAGATGTTCCTTTGACAGAAAATGCTCCGCAAATTCAATCTCAAAAGATTCAAATGCTTGTTTAGCCTCTGCACGTAACTTTATTACTTCATCCATAGATCCATTATGTTGAAACATTATCTTATCAAGCACGCGTATCATAAGAAGATAAGCTGATTCTCTATATTTGCTGTTTTGACTAGCACAGGCACCTTTGAGAAAAAATCTTGCCAAATGTGCCATGCTTATGCAATCCTCGGATTGCATAAGTAATTTTGCTGCTGACCTTAATACATCAAAAACCTTCTCAAAAGCACTTTCCTTTGCTTGCGAGTTTACGAATCTAAGGACATTAACAAGCTCATCTTCCTCCAGTTTTGTCTTTTCGCCAATACTCAACCGGAACAAGCACAGCATAGATAAAAGACCATCATTCAAGTCATCGTAGTTGAATAAGTCACAGAATCTATGGAAATTTTTGAGCGTCTCAGGTTGTTCTGCCATCCATGTAGAAACAATGTTTGCATAATCGCCTAACTGTTTTTTTATGTCGCTAAAATGATTGTCGATAAAATCAAAGACATAAAATTGATATTGACGCTCACTTTCACCAAGTATAAAATCTGTTTCACCTTGAGTAACATTAAGTGCTAAGCACGCACGCGGGTCGAATTGATAGCTGGAACAGCTAAGTTCTTTCTGATGGGCGGGGGAAAAAGATTTTTGTATACAAGCAATCCAGAAAAGGCCTGTGTTTTCCAGCTCTTCTCTGATTACTAAACTTCTTGAAGTTTTTCTTTGCATAAGTATAGCGCGAATCATATTTGCAAGGTGATTCGTTCGGTTAGTATCTTCCTTAAGGAATTCTTGAAGTTCTGTGAAAGAGTATGCGCTTTTATCTGGCTGTAAATTAACTGGTTGCAACTGGAAAGAGGTTTCAGAGCTATTTTCATCTTGTGATATCTTTTCTTTCCAACCATTCCATTCGTAAAAATCTATTGGCCAAAGATCATTGGGAATATTGTTCAAAACAAGACCATGGGAGAAATAATTTCCCCAACGTCCTGTATAGTCCTGTCCTACATACACCGACCTGATTACGGCAAGTCTGTTAGTTTCTAAAAAAAGGCTACGAAATGCTTTTGGGAAATCTTCTAAAATATCATCGGGGGTCGGCTCCAATGGTAAGTCTCGCGGCGGCTCATAAATTCCTATACGTTCCATGGCTCTCTGTTCTTCAGGAGTAATTCCCTCGGAAATTGCGCGAGTCTGAAATCCGGCGTGCCCTGAAAGCCCATGTTGACACGAAGTATAATGCAGTTGTAGCCCCTCGATTTTTCTGGAGGTAATACCTTTTCCGCTCATGAGTGCTTTACCTTTTTAATAATACCGTTTTGCGAGAGCAACCAGAGAAACGGATCCTCAACGCGACGAGGCAGAAGAGTTAAAATTTTTTTACTGTTATGTGGGTTGCAGCCCAAAGCGCTTAACCCAAAAAATCCGTACTTTCTATACCTGGTTTGAGCGAGTTGAATAATGTCCTGTCCATTCCATTTATCCAGCAATGACATCATTTCGCTATTAACCGCCTCAAAATCATCAATGTCAAATCCTCCTTCATGGTTGGCGGAAGCATGTAACTGAAACTGTGAATCTATTAACGGCAGTACTGCATCAAATTTAGAAAAAGAAACCGCCAATGGTGTTTTCAACATGTCACTGGGCTTGAGACCACGCCCTCTTTCAATAAGACGAGTTGTCCTGTTAAGAATATCTGCTGTTTCAGTATTGACCATTGGTAAAGCAGTGTTGGCCGGGACTTGCTCCCGAACGGTCACAAGTTGCAATGGATCAATCAGCAGGATGATTCCATCAGAACGATATATATATTTGTTAACTGTAGACATCACGTCTTCATCGTTTAGGTCTTCACCGGCAGTATCAAAGAAAACCAAAATTACCACCTTTTTGATTCGATTTTTTCCTAGTAAACCTTTCCCACTGATAGTCATGCTATAAACTAAAGGTTGTTGAACTTTTCGATCTGCAATAGCTGATCGTGTAGCTTGGATGACTTTCCGGTCATTATAAACTGGTACATAGAAGTCCTGTCGATACCGTTTTATTGTTGCATCATTCATCGGTTCAAGAAGCATACCCATGCTGGGACCTAATTGTTTCCTGATCTGGTTTATGAGTACTGCAAGATAATGGCTTTTGCCAGCTTCTTTGGCCCCGATAACGGCAAAGATATAGTTTTTGAATTGTCCTGTAGTATGGGGTAGTTCCATATGACAATGAGGACAAAGACGTTTGTGGCTTTGGTGCCCGCAGTCCTTACAGCGAGCAGAATTATTAAACCAGCCTTCCGGAGACAAAACTTTACCCAGGGGACGAGAATCCGCCCAAGCTTTTTCATAAACAGTATCCGGTTGTGGCGCACATCTGCCAAGGGGGCTAGTACAGCGAAAAGGAGTATCCCTTACAAAAAAATATTCAAAACAGTATGGACAAATTTCTTTTTGAAACTGGCTAGTTAGTTTGCGTAGCATTTTTTATCACTTATCCTCAATTTGCATATGGTTCGGTTCCATTAATCACTTGAGCTGAAGTTTCTCCTTTGCTGAAGGCAGAAGACGGACTTCCCTGGCAAGTAAGTCATCTTTAAAAAAAACCTTTATAAATCCTTTATGTTTAAGATACTGTTCTGGTATACTGAGTTGTGACTTGCCGCCAAGAAAAGTTAATTTGTCAGCTTCGGCAATAACTGTCCCATCGTCCATAGATACCGGTGGGAAATTATTTTTCAACACGACCACTATATTTTCCAGCGGCTTACCATCTTTACTTATAAATTCTATCCACGCGCTGTGTGGTATTTTGCTCAAAAATCCTTTTTTCACATTAACGTAGTATTGAACCGTGCTTTCCTGTCCCATCGCTTCTAACAATTTAACACCATTTGAATAAATATCGGCGGTTGGGTCCCGTACAAATATCGTAAAATAATGTTTTTTTGCTGTAGCCGAACGTAATTTCCAATAATTATGATGCTCATATTCAGTGCGCGTAATTCGAACCTTGGCCGCACCATTCGTGGCCGGTGCTAAGGGAAAATAATCATTGTGATAGGTCAGGAATACCTCCGTTGCCCCGGTTGGCCATGACCATGTCAAAATAATACTCCGCCCGTTTCTTTGAGAAATAAAGTTTGAGACTTCGTCGATAGTGGTCACGGATACGGGCTTGCCAATAACAGCGGTCTCGGAAACAATGCTCAACGGAACAAAGAAAGCCCTGCCTTGGGCTGTTAAAGTTGTTTGGGTCGTGTGGTTAGAAGTGGTTGGAATGGGAACGCCAAAACGGTTAGCATGATGTATGGATAGAATCTGGCCAGGCTCAACTGCGGGTATGGATTGTGCCTGCCGAATTTGGACTTCTACCTTTCCTGCCGGAGGTGTCCAAGTCAGGAAAACCAAACGTTTATTTCGCCTTGCGGACAGGTCCAATACTGGTTCCGGCGGTGCCACCGGCATTGCGGTAATGTCTTTTCCTTTTGAAAATAAAGTTTGAGTTGTATCATTTGGATTACGAAATTTTGCAACAATTAAATATCTGTAACGCCGTCCGTTTTGCAGCCCAGAGTCAAGCAAATTGTTTCCTGAAAAAGCAACCTTCACACCTTGGCTACGCTTTGTCGAGGCACTGTCCTCCCATCGCCGAACCTCAACAGATAAACAACCGCTTGGCGGTTGCCATTTTATGGATATTTGTTTATTACCGGCTTTATATTCAATTTTATCAACCTCGTCCATTTTGAGGTGGGGGCCGGTTCCTGCGAACAACGTTGAAATTACTCCAGCACGGATTGAAAAAACCCCATAGAAATAAGGTACGCCAGATTTAATATCCGTATCATCCAGCCTTGAAACATATGTCTCGGCAATAATTTTGCCATCTTTGTCATTGGTGGGCAACCCGTCTGCCTTTCGGACAATCCGGTAACAAATTTTTCCGCGTGCCTTCGCTTCTTTCCAATTCAACCTAAGTGTTTGGCCCACCCATTGTGCAGCAATATTATTGGGAGGCGGCGGCGGACTGCTTGCCATGACTGCTAAGGCTGGCGAAAAATCCACGCAATGCGAAAGTACTTCTTCGTATTTGTCAAATGCATCTTCCGTTTTCCCGGCTCGACGTATCCTCTCTGCCAAGCCAAAAGCATTTCTGGCGAGTTGCAGACATTCATCAATCTGTTTTTTTGTCTTTTCAATTCCCTCCCTGCCAAAATGTTGTAAATAATACCCCAATCGAGATTCCGCAGTTTCAAATTTTTTTGCGGCAATCAAGGACAGAATTTCGTTAAGGTTTTCAGTACGTTCCCTCTTTCTCAGTTCCACCTGTTTTTTTTCTTGGACAGCAGACTGCCATTCAGGCCAATAGTCCAGAACACGGTTTAAATGAGCGTATGCTTTGTCAAAGTCACCTGCCGCCACAAACCGTTTTGCATCTTTGAACAAGGCATTGACAAGTGGAGCATCCCCAGTATGACAACCGCAACAGCTACATGCCGCATTTTCTGTTGGGGTTGGCTCCCCGCATTTTGGACAAGGCTGGATTAATTCTTGGCCGCACTTTTTACAATATTTTTCTTGGGGAGCGTCTGCCAGCTCATTGCAAAAACCACAAACCAGTAGTTTTGTCCTGATTGTTTGAGTGTCTTTTTGCACACCCCATTTTCTTCTGGCCGCATAATCTTCAATATATTCGATGGTAAGATATTCTTCAGTAACTCCTAGTTTCTTAGCGATCTGAAGCAAAGAGTTAAGCTCTTTAGTCTCAATAAATTTATTACGTCCAGCAATTTCTAATGGATTTTCAAGTTCGGCCAAAACCTCAACTGCTAACGTGTTATCATAACGTTGCTTTTCTGTATTATCTTTAAAGATGGATTTTGCGCGTCCGGCCAAGTTCATTTTAAGTGTTGAGTCCGCATCGGTTTTGCCGATCCGGCTTAGCTCCTTGTATATTGTATCAGCACGATTATAGAGGCTTTTAGGGGAAGAGCGGGTGCTTAGTGTATGCGTCGTATTGTCGAGATTAAGGAAATCATATAGAGATGCAAGTTTTAAGGTATCCAACTCGCCCCGAATCCCTTTAATGACAGATGGTTCCAGTTTTGGCCTGGTTTTTCTTTTTGCTTTTGATGATCCTTTTTCCAGCCTGATTCCTTGTTTTTTTAGGCGGTCTTCTATTTCTTTCTCGGAAAAGATTTTACCTGTCTTTTGAATTAACAGCTTGACTTCTTTCGATGATACGGTACTTGAATGAAACATGTCGATCAATTGATCTAATGTTTCAAGCTGTGTCTGCTTTTCTTTCTTTTTTTCTGTGATAGCCTTTCTTGCTTCCTCTTTGCGACCTTTAGAGTCCTTTAAAAGTGACTCCATTTCAGGAATATATTTCAGATACCGTTCCGCTTTCCTGCGCGCAGATGGTGAACCTTGATTTTTTTGCATGGACCAAGATCGGTGTTTCTTCTGGATAGCTGTTTGAATTACAGACCAATCCTTAATGGATGGATCAAGTTCCAGGATTACATAAAAGTTAGGACGCTGTTCCATCATTATCTTTCCTGTCCTTACCATTGTTGGCATTATTTATTATTATTTTTGACAAACGCTCTTGAAATGCCTCTGATTCGATAATCGTTAAAATCTGCTTTTCCTTGGCTATCCAGAGCATTGGGGCCAAATATCCAACAAAAATACACAAGGCAAAAATCCTGGCAACGCCTTCCGGATTACCAATGACTCCTGGAGCCACAGGAGGAAAAATTCCTACAAAATATAAAGCGATGATTAAGCCCGTCAGGGCGGACAATGAAACCTTGGCAAGTATCCAGTAGGGCGGATGTAACAAAACTCGTGGCAACGCCATAATACGGTTGGCTACAAAGGCGAGAGCCTCATCTAGTTTTTTTTTGTTATCTGTGGGCAGTTTAAAATCAGTAATTGCACAAGCTGGCCATTTAGACAAATCACAAGAAAGTATGAGTACATGTATTATCCCACCAATAGCTGAAAAAAAAGGGCATAAAATTAACATGTTGATATCAATACTTGAAAAACCTAACTCTGTCAGTATTTCCATTTTGTCACCCAAGCAAAAATATTATGGCGCCTGCTGTTAAAAGTTTCATCGCCCATTGTTCCAAGGCGGTTCTTGTGGCAAGTTTAAAACCAGCAAAAGCAATCAATATGCCTATGACCAAAAGCATGAGTCCACTTTTTTCACCAGATCCTGTTGCAATGCAGCCTTGCAAGTTAAGACTCATTGTAACAATGATTAAAAGCAACCAAAATGATGGAACATTAGCAGGGCACATCATCTATCTGCCTATCAATTTGGAGAGTAAACCAAGTCCGCGTTTCTTCTTATTCGAATTATTGATTGTGCTGCCACCACCCGTTTCAGTTAATACCTGGGCAATAGTTGAAAATGTATCAACAAGCCCTTCCATTGAGGTATAGAAGCTGTCTTCGTCTGAAGAAGCGATATCCTTCAGAAATTTTTTATCTGCACCGCCAAAACCGATGGAAATAATATCGATTCCATTTGAGTGGCATTTCCTCGCTTGCTTTACCGCTCTATTCTGATTAGACCAAGCACCATCCGCCAGCACGATACCGAATCGCAGCCCTTCAACTCCGTTCATAAGGCTTAAAAGCTCATCGAATGGATGTGCCGCATTACATACTCCTGTTTCACATTCGGTAAGATTGTTTATGGCGTTTTTTATTTTTTTTGCATTCTGGGTTGCTGCCAATTTTGTTTTAACAGTATCAGAAAAAGCAATGATACCAATGGAGCAGTGGCTCAGGTCAGAGTTCTTCAAGAAACCCAAGGCCGCTTTTCGCGCCTCTTGTATCGGAGTACCAGACATTGAGCCAGACAAGTCAAAGGCAAGATACGCAGTAACATGCTCTGATTCTTCAACCTGCAACTCTGGTGGCCTCATAAACCTATCCGGCACATCACCAGGCAATTTCTCAACAAGAATCTTAAGCTGTTTATTACTACCTTTAGTTTTTGCTTCAACCTGCACAGTTCCACTTTGGTCGTAATGATAGCTGACATCTATCACTGCCAGCCCGCCTTTTTGATGGGGGATGTTTCGCACTACATAGCGTCCGAGGTAAGCAACGTCACCTGGTGATTCCGATTCACCCTGCGTCATAAAGATCTCCAGCTCATTGTCAGTTCTACTGCTAGTTCGGTGTTGATACGGCCTTATCTCCTGACAAGGTATCTCGGCATTTTTGGGCAGGATAATGCTGTTAACATAAGCGGTTTGGTCCTGGTTGATCGCAATCATTCCCAGGCTGTGATTCGTCACGTCTATTGTCTTGGTGCGCCCTTTAAGGGCAAACACCTTGTTGAATTTTTCGCTGTTTATCCTCTCATCAGCGACGAGCGCCGCGCCCAGGGCGACGGCTTCATCTACATTTACGCCGCTCATGGGCGGTTTTCCAAACTGCTCTTCAATAAAACGGTGAACCATGGGCATTCGTGTTGAGCCTCCGACCAGCAATACGCCGTCGACATCAGCAGGCTTGAGTCGCATGTCTTCCAACACCCGCATTGTCATCGACATAGTACGCTCCATAAGATCAGAAGTGATCTGTTCGAAAGTTGTACGATCCAGTTCGTATCGACCTTTTTCTCCTTCATGCGAAATAGAGATTATTGTTTTTTCAAAAGTAGTTAAACGCTTTTTCGATTCTTCCGCTTGTACAAGAAGGTCGGCTAAACTTTCCGCATCTTCCAAAGGGTCAATACCATACTCATCCTGGAATTTCGTTGCGAGATGTTCGATTACACGTTCATCCCAATCCTTGCCGCCAAGTTGATGATCACCATCCGAATTTTTTACCCGGATACAGTCTTTTTCAAACTTCAGTAAAGTGACATCGAAGGTTCCTCCTCCAAGGTCATAGACCAAAATGGTGTGTTTGCCTTTTGATTTATTTAGTCCATAGGCAACCGCTGCAGCAGTTGGTTCATTGATAACTTGTATGACGTTAATTCCAGCAGCCTCACCAGCTTCTATCGTCGCGTTACGTTCCATGTCACGAAAATAAGCCGGTACTGTAATAACTGCATCAAACACCTCTTGCTTCAAAAACACTTCAGCATCCTGTTTTATCTTTTTGAGGAGTATCGTGGAAAGCTCACTAGCTGAATAATCCACACCATCGGCGTGAAAAATAAAGAGATCATCTCCCATTTGCCTTTTAAAATATGCTGCGACGGGATACAAGCCTAATGCCTGTAACTCCTTGGCTTCATCGCCTATGATCTGTTCACCATCCTTGAAACATATAACGGATGGAGTAATGGTTTTTCCTAGATCGTTGGGAATAACTACAGGTTTTTCGTGTTGGTCAATGTACGATATTGCTGAATTAGTGGTCCCTAAATCAATGCCTATGGCAACTGTCATGCTACTCTCCTATTTCATGATGATACGGTAATTGACATGTTGTGTTGCTTCTTCTGTTCCAATTCTTCACGAGACAAAATACTTTCCGTTTTAAACTCGGCATTAATTTCACAATCAGTAGTAAGATCCTTTCCATAAATTGACAGCAGACCATCAGGTGCTAATGAAAATGTAATCTCTATAGGTGAGCCTTTAGGTAGTGGCCTGGAAAAACGAAGTTCAGCATTGCCGATTTCCTGAAGTGGGTCCAAGGGCAATGGCGGATCATTGAGTCCCCTTCTTTCTGTATTTTCCATGCAACGCAAATCTACACCTTCCTGATCATCTGCAAACGTGGGAAAAGTCTGTGTGATATTGGTTGGCACCGCGTCGTCAATCATAATTAAATTTTGAACGCCTTCATCCCCGTTTTCGTTAACAACCACAACAATCCCAAAACTTTTTGAAGTCACATTTGTGATTTTAGTTTCAGTCAATTTTTTTAGACCTGGGAGTGGCATTCCATGAGTTTGTGCAACTTTTTCCTGAGCGCTTTCCATGTCGCTTTGGCTTGCGGCTTTCAGTTCAATGTCCTTAATATCCTGGCCTGTTTCTTCAGCAATAGCTATTTTTATCTGTTCGTCCAGGTAGCATTTATAGCCAAATAGTGCAGCCCCCTTGGCTACTGATTGATTTGGATCAAAAAGACGTATTTCAAATGAAAATCGTTTTTCCAGGCCTTCTTTTACCTGTGGCATGTATGATGACCCACCAACAAGCAATAACTTGTCAATCTTGGTGTATCCTTTATCCTTGGCTGTTTGCAAAAGCGATTCCGTCATGCTGATTGTTCGCTCCATAAAACTTGAGGTGATCTCTTCAAGCTTCTCTCGGGTAAGTTCAACCACAACCCTCTCCGCATCATGACGAACTTGTTGAGGAATCGTTGTTCGGTTTGATAATTTTTTTTTGCATTCTTCAGCAGAATTAAGTAAATCCTGCCAAGTCTCAGGGTTCTCCGTCAACTCTTCTGCCGCCAATCCTGTTTCGTCTGAAAAACACTGCGCAAAATAGCTTGCCACGGCTTCATCCCAGTTTCGGCCACCTAATTGATGATCACCACCAGTGCAAATAACTGTGATTGCATTCTCTTTGACTTCGATGACCGTGATATCAAAAGTTCCGCCACCAAGGTCGTACACCATGATAACTTGATTTTTCTCCTGTTCCATACCATATGAAATTGCCGCAGCCGTAGGTTCGGGTATGACATAGAGCACGTTTAATCCTGCTAATTCACCAGCTTGCTTAGTTGCTTCTTTCTGATTAACTCCAAAATAAGCCGGAACAGTGAGCACCACATCTTTTATTTGGTGACCTGTATTTGTTTCGGCATCAGCAACTACCTTGCGAAGAATATGTGATGAAATCTCTTGGGGAGCATATGAATGTCCTTCATATGCAAACACCCAATCGTTATCTCCCATAACTCTTTTGACGGTAGATACAACCTGAGATGGATAAATTTTTGCCACTTCTTTTGCCGTTGATCCAACTACAATATTTTCCTGGCTCTCGAAATACACAACAGAAGGGGTTGTTAGCTCGGTGTCAGAATTAGGCACAACGACTGGCTTTCCGTGTTCGTCTACATAAGCAATGCACGAATAGGTGGTGCCAAGATCAATTCCATAAATTTGGTTTTCAGACATTGTTCTCCTCCTCAGTTGATTGTGGAACGGATTCTGGCATGGTGGAAATTTGATTCTCATGACTATGGTCAGGACGATCTTCCTTGCCAGCGGACTTATTAAAAACGTAAACAGTTACACGTTCTTTTTTTATAATGTCATTGCCTATCTCAAATCCTGGTCTAATTCGAGCAGCAACAACACCATTCAGATCTTCCTCATTTATTGGAATGCTTTTGATAGCCTGTTGCCTTCTCGGGCTAAACCCTTCAAATGATTCCCGAAAAGTAATGATACCATTTTGATCCAAAAGAATTTCGATATCCTCCTGAATGCCATTTATTGCTTTAAAAAAACGATTATGATCCAACTGCTCTGGAGGGCAAGACTTTAGCTTCTCCACAAGTCTTCCTATGTCATCGTGCAAACGAATCAACCCGTTGACAATTGGCCTGTTCGTTTTAACAATAAGATCAGTGCGATATTTTTGTAGTTCGCTATGCAGTGAATCAATCTGCTGTTGTTTTGTTATGTCATAGGCGAGCTTTTGTTCAAAGCTATGTAGGATTTTGTCAAAGCCAGATTTTAGCAATTTTTCAAAATGATGTATTGCCGAATAATAATTGTCAGAGTTATCAGCATCCGAACTTACTTCGTTATTATCATTTTGATTGTCATCGCTATCCGACGCTGGTTCATGACTGGAGGCATCATTTTGTTTGTTTTGGTCTGTCAGCTCAGCTGATAACGAACTGTCTTTTGAATCAGAAACGTTGTTGAATTCAACTGCTGAACTATATTCACAGTTATCATCCTGTATTTCGACATGTTTTTGTTTGGTAAATTTTTGGGTTGTTTCGTTGTCCATAATTCGCACCTTTTTTTGTTCACAAAATTAACAGCATTGAAAAATATACCAATTGTCCTATCAAGTTTGAGTCACGGGATTGCTCTAACATCTTTTGCTTCAATCCTAAAAAAATGTAAAATTTTTCTAAAAGATTTTAATGGCCATATCGGTAATTATCCCATGCCCCTGACCAGGTAGCCAAGAGTAGGGTGTCCAAAACGCTACGAAACTTCCCCCCAGTTTTTGGCTTTAAATTTTTTTGTTCTTTGTTATTCAGCCATTGTGAGCTCTAACGGACGGCTTCTCGCGTGGTCAATATCTCTGTTTTCCAAACTGATTACGGGACCATTTATTTTTGTGTAACGTCTTAATATATTAAGAATTATTTGGCTTTTTGACCGGTTTTTGGATATCAGAATTGACTCAAGATTTTGATCGGTATCACCAAATATCATATTTTCGAGGTACCCGGGGTTGGGCAAAATTTGGTTTCATATGGGCGTCAAGTGAATTTTAAGATGTCCTAAAAATGAGGAAAAAATGATATTGGTATCCTTCACAAAGCCTCTGTCCTTTTTGCCACAGAATATAATTTAAGTTAATAAAATCAAAGCAATATAGCGATATCTAATAGTTAAACGAATAACTAATTTTTCGTAAGGATGGCAAATTAAAGCTTCCAATTCTGGCAGGGCCAATGAAATCGCTGAATGAGTATGGCTGTTCGGTTTCAAAATCGATCCAGTTAGGATTAAGGTTCATTGTCGCCCTAATTTTAAGTCCGGCTGCAAGGCCTCCCCCACTGAAAATAATCGATCTCACTTCACCGGTCACACGGTTCTTTAATATAAAGAATGCGGCTTCTGCAGATGGGGATGGACGAAGAAGACGCACTATTTTAGTAAACATGCCGGGATCGGGTTTTTCGAAACCGAAACCGGTTGCTCCTGCATAGCGAATAGACCACTGAGTCGACTTGGTATTGGTTTGATTCATTTCTGTTTTCATATTTATAAGGAATCATCAATCCGCTGGGTGGCCAGAAGGACCATCAATTTCGAGGTCTATATTCTGGTTAGCATCGATATCATCATGTTGATCATTGACTTCCGTAAAAAGGTCTAATCCGTCAACTGCATCGTATGCGTCTTGGGCTGGATCGGAAAAGTATGATTCATATCTATCAGCTTGGGTGTCTGCATCTATCGACCAAGAATCATCCGGCCCCGTAGTTAAACCATTGTCATTAAGTTCGGTATAAACATCAGCTGGGCGCGTTTGGTCTGGAAATCCATCACAATCGGTATCGATTGCAATGCCTGGTTGTGACGCGTCTATCTCAACGGTATCTGTCCATATCACATCAGGATTATGATCATTTGTTGATGAATCTATCGGCAATTCTTTTCCATCCTTCGCAGAAATACTCTCTTGAGGCGTTGTTCCTGGTGCCAATTGGCTTGTTGTATCTGCCATTAAAGCTATCGATAAAGACTTTTGTTTAGGCGATGTATCTTTTTGCTCAGAGTTGAAGCTTACTTCTTCTGTATTGGTTTCTAAGTCAATATTTTGACCTTTTTCGGTTATTAAATGTCCAACATATGGCACAGTTTCAGCAATATCGCCAGGCGTGGTACACCCGGGAGACTTTTCTGTCAAAAATATGCCCTCCGTCTTAAATAAATAAGCAACAAGTTCAGAGCAAAAATATTCACTATTTAGATCATTAATCTTGCATAGATCTGGGCTGGGCGATATTATTGCTCCAATATCGTATTTAGTTCCAACCATTGACAAAGCAGTCATGATCATACTTTGAGCCTTACCAAGTGTCAGGTCTGGATGCCTGTAGGTTACTGTATAATCGCTACCTTCTAGAGCTTCTTTTAATGGGCGAACCCCAACGCGAACGTCAAGAGCTTCTTTTGATGGGCGAACCAAATCGCGAACGTCACCGGTGCCAAAATTGGCAGCTTCAACAACCTTGCCATCTCCTATGTAGATCATAGCGTGACTAAAAGGAGAGCCAGAGCCTTTACGAATGCCTTTAGCAAGGATGCTATCTCTGTCTGTTGTAAGAATAATATCCCCAGGTTGCAGACCTCTTGGATCGAGACAATTGGCATTTGCCGGAGATAATATAGGTAGTTTTGCCATTTTGTTTTGTCTCTAACTTTTTTAGTTATCTATCGAATATATTTACAGCAGAAGCAATCTATATTCTGAATGGATCATACGCTAGGATCGGGTTTCTCGGTATCAACACCGGTAGCGCCTGCATAGCTAATAGACCACTGAGTCGACTTGGTATTGGTTTGATTCATGTCTTTTCTCACATTTCTAAGGAATCATCAATCCGCTGGGTGGCCAGAAGGACCATCAATTTCGAGGTCTATATTCTCGTTAGCATCGATATCATCATGTTGATCATTGACTTCCGTAAAAAGGTCTAATCCGTCAACTGCATCGTATGCGTCTTGGGCTGGATCGGAAAAGTATGATTCATATCTATCAGC
>Ga0255367_1007_pt2 | contig 57422 bp, 20 predicted proteins | sample ANMaggSeSYBR01D8_FD_182098 | JGI IMG/M metagenome (GOLD analysis project Ga0255367, IMG submission 182098) | Sediment cell enrichment communities from methane seep in Santa Monica Basin, California, United Staets - ANME aggregate JGI... | ecosystem: Environmental > Aquatic > Marine > Cold seeps >... | reverse complement strand
TTTATCATTTAATGAAGACAGTTGAAATATTTAGGTTAGATATGTTTGGTTTGGACGCATATTTGGTTCAACCAGAAGAAAATAAAAAGTCTCTAAATGCAGAAGGTAAAGATATTCGAAAACAGGGCAAGAATTCTGCAGGCCATCAACGATTCGAATGCATGCATTGCAAAACATTCTTTGTTGAGACTTCCAACACTCCGATGTACCGCCGACATATTTCAGAAGAACAGCTAATATTAATTGGCAAACTTCTAGTCGAAAAGATGGGGAATCGAGCCATATCTCGTGTAACTGGTTTAACTCTTGTAACAATCTCAAGAGTTATAGGCGACATAATACTTCATGCAGCTGAGTTCAACGCATTAATGGCTGGTAAAGCAAAGGTAGGGGCGGTTGAACTTGATGAAATGTGGACTTTCGTAAAAAAAAACAAAAAAATGTGGACGGAGGAACAAAAAACACAGATTTCGAAGGCGATGCATGGATTTACGCAGGAATCAAACGAGATACAAAGTTCATAGTGGGTTTTGCAGTAGGAAAAAGAACTCAGAATACATGTGACACTTTTCTGAAGCGTGTAATGAATGGAATGGAGCAACCAACCTCATCCAATCCAATTGAATTCTATAGTGATGGGAATGATCAGTATTCCAAAGGCTTAGAGAAAATATATGATCCTGCATGCTATCATTACGGACAAATGATTAAAACAAAAAGTGGTGGCAAATTGGTCAATATTAATCGTCAATGGATTGTGGGCGAAGGTACTCTTAATGACATCCAGACGTCACAGATTGAGAATATGAATGGGATTGCAAGAGGTTCTCAAAGCATTTTGGTGAGAAAAACCAAATCTTTTGCAAAAAAGATCGATCGAGTCGATATGATGTATGAGTTGTTCCAAGTACATAGGAACTTCATGAAGCAGAATAAAAATAAAACGACTCCATCAATGAAAGAAGATATTCAAGATACTCCTTTGAATTGGGTAGATTTTTTAAAACCACATTATCAGACATAAAGTAGTACACTACCAAATATTTCAATATAAGCTGTCACCCACAATTCAAATTGTCTCCATTATATTTTCAAAAAACCGTCTGAGGTCATCATTATCCAGTATCCTTTGCCAGGTTCCATATTAAATAAGTCATTACCAAAAGGTGCATTCGGATCATACTTCTTCCAGTGATCAGTAGTATCGTTAGCATTATATGCCCAAATGATACTGTAATTGCCATCGATCGAAGAGAGAGCATCAGTAATTGGCTGACAAACAAGCGAATTATATCCGATCAAGTTCCAACCCGTTTCTAAATCAATATCAGTGGATGCAGGCACTTTTCTATTGATGGCAAATGTATCACCAGAAGTCATCAGAATCCAGTACCCATTTCCAGGTTCCATGGTAGTCAGATCATTACCAAAGGGTACACTCGGGTCGTGTTTTTTCCAATGATCGGCTGTATCGCTGGCGTTATATGCCCAAACGATGCTGTAATTACCGTTTATCGGGGAGAGTACTGAGGCAATGCCAGTGTTTTCCGGCACCAAGGGAATGGAGATTAGGTTCCAGCCTGGATATAGCTCAATAGTATAACCTGGAGCTGCAGGACAGATTACCGTGGTATCTGCATCAATTGGCGCTTCCTCATTATGCCCTACAAGATCCTCTGCGACACTATAAAACGAATATGTATGACCCGGCAATCCGTTTACAATAGTCTCGTTCACAACAATATGATTCAACCACGGCTGATAGTTCCCACCATCCATTGAAGCATAAATGGTGTAATCCAGTATACCGGAACCACCGGCATCATCCATTCCAGTTATGCTAAGGTGAATCTCGGTTTGATTCACCAGCGTAGCAGTAACGCTGCTGGAAGGTTTGCCTGCATCAATGGTATTTGTCCAGGGACCTTCCTTGGGTGCCGGATTCGTAGGTCCTACACCGTCAAAGTTCACCCATGCCTGGTTCCTGACCTCGGTTCCTGTTGGCAGACCGGGAACTGCATCAGCCGCGAAGCAGACCCACCCAATTTCGTATCCGCTCTCTGTGATCGGAGGCAGGAATCCTGCCATTGGGTCTTCCGGGGTTTCCCAGGTTGCGGGATCTAAGGAACGGTAGGTCACGTTAATGCGGCCGGTGTCTGAGTCGAGTATACCTTCGACATTAACAATCAGGTCCATCTCCGGTTGAGTATTGATATCGATGTTGAAGTATTGACAGGGCTCCAGGGGGATGGTCCAGTTTAGAAATCCAATCTCTGTGAAGTGGAACGTACTCCGGTTGAGGGTTGTTTCGAGGTCGTCATAGATATATACATCGCAGGCGGGTGCGGTTGCATCTTCGTGGTTCCAGAAATCAACACGGTAGTGGAAGTGTTGGTTGGGGAGGACAAATCGGTTGGATTCATTAGAAGGCGTGTCAGGTAGGTCGAAGCCTGCAGGACCGTATTTGTCCTCGGGGGTTCTGGAGCCGACGGTGCTACCACTTTTTTTTTCTTTATCATTTGGACGGGGTTTTTTATTATTGGGATCCTCATCATCACTATCTTTATTCAATCCTGTTTCTATTGGTGGGTGAACCCGCTCTCTTAATTTTCCTCTGCGTTTTCCTGCCTCATGCTGTTCCTTTTCAAACTCTTCTGGTGACAATTCGCCACGATCGTATTCTATAATAGATTCCCATTCCCTTTGAAATTCTTTCATCGACTCGCCGGTCTCACGTCCCTTCTCAAGTGCATCGTATAATTCATATAATGGCATTAAAAAGTCAAGAAGTGATTCACCAGTTGGGTCAATAAAACTCACTGGATCATTTTCTACATATGTATAGCTGTTTTGTCCAGGGAACATCAGCGGATCTTCACTTCCGAATCTTCCCAGATCAGGAAGATAATATCTCATCCTCATAAACAGTAAGCCATTTCCATCGTCCATTACACCATATTTCCCAACATAGGTAAAAGAGTTGCGAATCCCCTCATCTTTTTTGATGTACTCACCAAACGGAGCATACAGATACTCGTTCACAATATCTCCATCTCCGTTGGTGATTTCCATAGTGTGTCCTGTTGGATCAAAATGGTAGTAATATCTATTCCCGGAAGCATCAATTTGCGATATCAGACCAAATCCATGAATATACCTGGCAGTAAGATTCCCATATTCATCATATTCAGCCAGCACATCTCCTAAACCCATTGGGTCAATAAGATACCAGTGCTCTGTGCCGTTATGCTTTATGCCATTTCTGTTGCCAAGTGCATCATACTCGTATTCCCATGTACCATCAGATGAAGTGACTTTAACAAGTCGGTCCAGTGGATCATACTCGTATGTAGTGTTTTCTCCATTCGTTGTTTCTGAAATCAGATTGCCGTTTAAATCATATTCAAACGTGGTAGAACCTGCTGTGGTATACTGATTCATGTTGTTTGTTTCATAGGATGTGGTTACGCCATCGTCAATAACCGAAATCCTGTTCCCTGCAGCATCATAAGAATAGCTCACAGAATGTCCATCAGGATATGTTATTCCGGTTAACTGTCCAGTACTGTCATATACAAGCTGTGATATATCTTCAAGGGTTTCTATTAGAACCGGGTTCCCGTTTAGGTCATAGGTATAATCAAACCTGGACAGTACAGAACCTGTCATATTATAGTTTACGAGATTGATAAGCTGGCCAGCGGAATCATACTCATAGGTCGTGTTACCCCCATTTCCGAGGCTCTTCCTGGACAGATATCCTCTTATATCATAATCATACTGGACAATAAGAGCACCAGTTCCATCTGAAAGACGGATGAACTGACCCAGTGTATTATATTCATAAATCTGTATGTTATTGTCCTGATCCGTCTGTTGAACGAGCCTTCCTGCATCATCATAGGTGTAATTGAGCCAGTGTCCGCTCGGATATGATATGTGCGTCAGTTGATCCCGGAGATTGTATTCCATTGTGATGGTTCCGTTCGGGTCTTCAGCAGTGATTATATTTCCAGCATCATCATAGGTGTAGGCAGTCCAAGATCCATTCGGGTATTCCCTGCGGGTGATTTGACCGCGTTGATTATAGGTAAATGAGATATTATCTGCCTTTCTGGTAGTAACTGCAACAGGATTGCCAGTTGAATCGTATGTTATTATGACTTTTGATGAGTCTGGATAGGTGATCTGACCCCGATTACCATCATCATCATAATCAAAATCCATCAGGTTATTCCCGGCATCCCTGACCCAGTCAAGTTTATTAAATGCAGGTTCGTAATCCATCTCAATTTCATAGCCTAATGGGTTGTTCAAACTGAGAAGGTTTCCTTTCTCATCATATTCAAAGTGATATGTATTGCCCATTGGCTGACTTAATTCTATAAGATTATGTTCTTTGTCATATCTATAATAGGTCACTGCCCCAAGTGGGTTCTCCCTCCAGAGTATGCTGCCAAACTCGTTAAATCGTATTAATGATGAACTTCCGGTAGCATCGGTCATTTGGGTCGTCCTGCTTGAGACATCGTATGAAGTATGGATCAGGTAATTCTTCTCATTGAAATAAGTCTCTACAGGATGCCCGTTCCCATCATATGTCGTATGCAACTGGGTACCGCCTGGTATGGAAATAAAAGAAAGGGCATAGGTATCTTTTTGGGCAGTATAGTCATAGCTGGTTACCGAACCGTCTGGAGCAGTAACCGTGTCAAGGAGATTTCCTGTGGTATCATAGGTATATAGAATTTCCCGGCCGGCATGATCGACCAGACGACTGGCCCTGCCGTTACCATTATATTCAAGACAAAAATGCTCGCCGCAGGAATGCTGAATTCCGACCAACTGATCTTGGAAATTATAGGTCATTGAAACACTATTTCCATTAGTATCACCTATAGCATCAAGAAGAAGATCTGATCTAAAGGAGACAGTAGAACCATCCAATTTTTCAAGAATATAGGTATTATCAGGATTCTTTCGCAAGACTGTATTCTGACCTGGTTCGATAGGTGTAAATATATCTGTCCCGTTATTTGAGAAAATAACAGAATAGCTATCACCATGCTTAATTGCTATATTTCCATCAATAAGTTCTTCAAGTTGCATATCGTATGAATGAACCCAGCCGTATCCGTATGGTCCAAGATATGATGAATATCTGTTCTGGTAGACTCTTTTTAGTTTGAGAGCTATACCTGGCGCAGAACAAAAGGCATCAATTGTACTCGAAAGAGTAGGTAGTATAAAAACAAGATCACCTGTAAGTGGAGTGACTTGAAGAGAAAAATCACTATCTTCATTTGATCTTATCCTAAAAGGGATGGAATTTGAATATCCTGCTGGTAAAATGTCCGGGCATTCTAACGGTCCGCTCCCAAGTATAGAAGCAGGTTCATCCACATAATGCCAATCAGAAGAATTAATAGATAGTTGGAACTGCGAGGAAGCAGATGAGATTGAAAGAGTAAAAAGAGGTGCAGGCATATCAAGCGTACCGTTATTTCCATAGTTAAGGAAATAGGTTGCTGGTCTGCCTGTTCGTATCTTTTCCCGCCCAACGATCTCAAACCATAATTCGGAATTTCCGCCTTCTTCTACCATAAATGGAACAGGTGCAGTAGCATTTTGTCCATCAGGATTAGTTACTTGAAAAGAACGTACACCTAGTTCACAGTCTGCAAGATTAAATGTTGCAAATAGAGAAGTTGAATCGGATTCTCTATCTACTTCTACTGCATTAATGGTCTCATTTCCGGATCGAGAGAGTGAAACGGTAGCATTAGGATCAAGCCATATCCCTTGTATTTCCACAGTCGCCAGACCTGTATTTCCTGCTTGTTCCGGGGTTACGCCTGTGATTAGTGGTAAATAGGTAGGTGGAGATTCGATTTCTGAAGACAGTGATGCTTTGATCAGGACATCTCTTGATTGGTATGTTTTTTCTATGCTACTAAAAACCCATGCAGAATCGAAGAATTCAACAATATAGGTGCCAGAATGGGGGTTTGGAATTTCAAGAGAGGTATAAGGACTATAAGAGCTGACCCAGTGTTGCGGTCCTTCATAGATATTATAATAGATATCAAAATGACTGGAAACACCTATGGCTTCACCTTGAAAAAAGAGAGAATCCTGATCTGAAGGTACATCTACTTGATACCAGATTGATCCGCATGAGTTGTAGATCGTATCGACTATCCACTCTTCTAACGGTAATTCCGGAAGATCAGTCCATACTGTAAGAAGGGCACTACCTGTCTGACCTGCAGTAATATTTACTGTATATACACCTGGTTCAGGATCAACAATCTGTACCATAGTGTCATAATAATTGCCTTTGCTTGCGATTATTTCTTCATTATACAGAACAGACATAATCCCTGACCAAAAAGAGGTCTTTTGAAGAGTAATATAAAGTCTATCTGTCTCCGGGACTTCGATATCATAAGAATAAGTAATTCCTTTTAATATAGTACATTCAGGATCAATAAATATAACTCCCTGCGGCATTTCTGTAATTTCAACAGACGAATTAAGTACACGTTCCGTACCATCTGGCCATATTATTGCTAAATCATATATCCCGAATGCAGCACTGGTAAGATCAAAGTGAGCGATACAGATAGTGGAGGATGCAGTGAAAACCATTTGGGCAGGGATGGTGGTTGTATTCTTTCGCAATTCAACACACATATCATTAGTGAAGACCTGACCGTAAACATGAATCCTTGTATTTGAAGAGTTCGTTACTTTATCGGGAAAAAACCTGGAAATATATTGATCTCCGAGAGATGGTGTTATGGTATAACTCAGATTATCTGCATTATTGCTTGAATAGACGCCAAAATAATAGGTTCCACTCTTAGTTGGTGAGATAAGAAGATCATATATTCCATGGGGATTTTTTACTAATTCCGCATAATCGAAATCATTTTTAGTCGGTAAGCGTTCGAACGCACCATAAATTTCTAACTCACCTGCCGGGTCTGATGGTTCCACCTGCATGAGGAGATTTTCACCCTCTAATACTGTTAGGTAGAAGTAATTCCATGTATGCGGGGATATGTTGTATGAGTCTGTTTTTCCAATAGAAAGCGGGTGATTAAGCGTTGCCTCAAGGGATAAGGTATATTCTCCTGCAAAATCTCCGCTAATATAACTGTCACCTACAAGAAGTATATATGTCCCGGTATAAGGGACAATTGATGATAATTCACAGTCGTAACCATTATAATTTTTTTTATCAATCAGTGTCCCATCAGGAGCATATAATTGAAGCTCCGGACCCAACCAACTCGATCCCATCATGGCTGATATTTTAACCATCGTCTGTGCCGTGAACACATAGGTATCCATCTCGCCACGATGTGTGATTGTACCATTAATGGTATCACCAAATGCCAGGGATGTGGCATTGACTGGGTTGGGTATTCTCTGCAAATAGATCGAATAATCACCGGTATCCTCCCCTATCATATCCCCTGCCAGAAGTGTATAAGTCCCTGTTTCTGGGAGGGTTGCTGTTAATTCATAGAAGCCTGGATCATATTGGTCATGAGTCTCAATGAATGTTCCATTTGGGCCATATAATCGGAGTTTTGGGAAATACCACCAACTGGAACCCATTCTGGTGAATATCTGATCTCCGGCATCTCCTGAAAATATGAAGGAATTCATCTCTACCGGCTGAGTAATATTACCTGAAACCGTCTCACTAAGTTCGATGGATTTAGCATTGACTGGGCTGCTTGTCCGCTGTAAAAAAACAGCATACTCGCCGGTATCATCTCCATCCCCACCTCCCATCAGGAATGTATAATTTCCAGCCTCAACAAGTAATTCAGTCAATCCTACTTGGACACCGGTTACGCTGCTAATCAGCGTCCCATTCGGATTGTATAATCGGAGTTCTGGATCAAATGATCCGCCCGCCCTTGCAAAAATATGATCTCCTGTTTCGGCTGTAAATGTGTATGCGTCCATCTCGGCATATTGCGTGATGTTTCCTTCAATACTCTCCCCATAGCTCAGGGGTGTAGCATTGACCGGATTGCTGGTCCGTTGCAGGTGGAGCCAATACTCACCTGCACTATCTTCATACGTGCCTTCTGCCAGGACTGTATAGTTGCCTGTATCCGGGAGGTGTAGGGCCAATTCACTATATTGGGTCAATTGGTCATAACCACTTCCAATCAATGTACCATTCGGTGCGAATAATTTAAATCCAAGATAGTACCACCAACTCGCTTGCATTCTGATGATAATCTGATCCTCTGCTTCAGCATAGAAGGTATAGGTATCCTTTTCAAATGGCACCTCTATAGTCCCTTCAATGGTTTGACCGAATTCGATAGATGTAGCATTCACTGGATTGCTTGTCCGTTGCACGTAAATTGAATAGTTTCCGGTATTCACCCAATTATAAGATCCCACAAGAAGGGTATAAGTCCCCTTCTCCGGAAGCGGTGTAGCAATTACACAGGAACTGCCAAGCTTCGTCTCAAGCAACGTCCCATTCGGCGCGTATACTCGTATTTCTGAACCATACCAGATCGATGCTATCTGTATAAAAATATGATCCCCAGCCTCTCCCTGAATGGTATACGTATCCATCTCAGCAAAGTTATCGATAGTCTCTGCAATGGTCTCGCCGAATCCAAGGGGTGTTGCATTGCTTGGATTGTTGTTCCTCTGCAGAAAAACACCATATTCGCCAGTATCAATTCCATATATATCCCCTGCAAGAAGAGTAAAGGTTCCGGTGTCTGTAAGTTGAGTTGCAAATTCTGAAGAATGAGCAGTTGTTTTTGTAATCAATATTCCGTTTGGTGCGTATAATCGGAGTTCCGGATTGAATGCCTCACTTCCCATTCGGACAACAATATGATCCCCCGCTTCCCCAGTAAATGTATAGGCATCCATCTCAGCGCGTTGCGTGGTATTGCCTGCAACAGTCTCACCGAATCCAAGAGGGGTTGCATTCACCGGGTTGTTGATTCTCTGCAGAAAGATACCATAGTCCCCTGTATCATCTCCATTTTTATCGCTAGCCAGAAGGGTGTATATTCCGGTATCTGTAAGTGTTATTTCTAATATGCAGGTTCTATAACCATAATCTTCATCAATCAATGTTCCGTTTGGTGCGTATAATTGTAGTTGCGCATGATACGACCAGCTCGATCCTATGCGGGCTATAATCTGATCCCCAGCCTGCGCTGAGAATGTGTAATTGTCCATCTCGCCCGGAACATCAATAGTTCCTGCGATGGTCTCACTAAAATTAAGAGGTGTAGCATTGCCTACATCCACATTCTCAACATATGTCCCACTCTGCACCTCAATCGTATCCCTCTCGCTCTCCGCATCCACCGCCGCTTGAATTGTAGTATAATCAGCCCCGCCGCTGTCGTCCACTGTGATAGTGGCGGCACTGGCTGCGGATGCAGTAAGGAGCAGCAGGAGGACGGCGGTGGCAAGGGCAGCTATGCGGAAAGTTGCCGCATCTGCTTTTACTTTACTCAGCATATCCATCATCCCTTATTTGCCGCGGAAACCCCGTTTATTGTTGCATATCCCCAGTACGATTCTGGAAATGGTGGGATTGCTGATATGGTTTGAATATTAATAGAAAGAATTAGAAAGATTATAATCAATTTTGCCATATTTCTATTCATAATATCTTCCTCCATTAGATCTCTAAAATATCATCAGTAGTCATCAATATCCAGTAGCCTTTGCCAGGTTCCATATTTGCCAGATCGTTCCCGAAAGGTGTATTAGGATCATATTTCTTCCAGTGGTCAATCGAATCGCTTGCATTATATGCCCAAACGATATTGTAATTTCCATTGATTGAAGATAGGGCATCGGTTATTGTCTGTGGATTTAGCGAATTGTACCCTATTAAGTTCCAACCACTCCATAATTCAATATCCGTGGATTCTGGTATGGTTCCGCTGACATTAAGTATATCATAAGAGATCATCATTATCCAGTAGCTTTTGCCAGGTTCCATAGTTGTCAGGTCGTTTCCGAAGGGTGTTGAAGGATCGTACTTCTTCCAGTGATCGGAAGTGTTGCTTGCATTATATTCCCAGACTATGCTGTAATTGCCGTTGATTGGAGAGAGCAATGAAGTTATACTGGTGTCTTCTGGCATCAAGGGTAGAGATATCAGGTTCCAGCCGGACTCTAGCTTTATCTCAAATTGCAATATTAGGATTTGAACCAAAGGTAGATAATCGCCACCAGTTATAATGTTTCCAGAAGAGTTGTAAGGAAGTTTTATGTCTCCAAGTCCATCTCCATTTGTGTCCCAGCCAGTGTAATCGCTCCAGTAGTTACCACCTAGATAAGGTCCACCGATGATATTAGTTCCTGATGTTTTTGTGATATTCCAGATGTTGCTGCCGTCGTCATAAGCATTGTTTGTGTTGTTGAAGTAGTTGTTGTAGATGAGGTTGTTACCCGAAGAATACAGGAAGATGCCGTCACCGTAGCCGAAGCCATCGTTCCCATCGCTGGCACCACTGCCCACACCACCACTACCACCTCTGCCGCCACTGCCATAGTTCGAGTTCGCGGTATTGCTTATAAGTGTACAGTTACTTGAAGAGGAGAGATAGATGCCATCGCCGTAGCCGTCACCGCCGTCGCCCCCATCGGCATCGTGGATGCCGTTGCCACCGTTGCCACCTCTGCCAATGCTCGAATACGCGGTGTTGTTCGTGAGCGTGCAGTTGCTCAAAGAATACAGGAAGATGCCACTGCTATAGCCATCACCCCCTTTGCCACCGAAGCCACCGTATTGGCCGCGACCACCGTTGCCGCCGCTGCCCATGTTCGAGTTAGCGGTGTTGTTTGTGAGCAAGCAGTTGCTCGAAGAGTACAGGAAGATGCCATTGCAGTAGCCGTCGCCGCCGGGGCCGCCGCCCCACTCGTTCCAATCGTCGGCATTCTCGCCGCGGCCACCGATGCCATTGTTCGAGTTCGCGGTGTTATTCGTTAGCATACAGTTGCTCGAAGAATACAGGAAGATGCCATAGCCCTCGCCAACACCACCGAAACTCTCATATGGATCGTGACCGTAACCGCCGATGCCACTGTTTGAGTTCGCAGTGTTGCTCGTGAGCGTGCAGTTGTTCGAATACACCAAGTAGATGCCTAAGCCGTAGCCGTCATAGTTGTAGAAGCCGGTGCCACTGTTTGAGTTTGCGGTGTTGTTCGTGAGCGTGCAGTTGCTCGAAAAATTCAGGTAGATGCCGTAGCCGTAGCCGTCTCTTTTGTAGGAGCCGCTGCCACTGTTCGAGTTCGCGGAGTTGCTCGTGAGCGTGCAGTTGCTCGAAAAATTCAGGTAGATGCCGTAGCCGTTGTCCGATGCTTTATTGTCAGAAATATTGCAGCGATCCACGTTGTATAGATAAATTCCAGCCTTATCCGTCCCGGTTACCGTAAACCCTGAGATGTTCACATAATCAGCAGTCACTTCAAAGACGTGATCACTTGAATTTGCAGCCTGAACGATTGTTAAAACAGACTCATTCTCAGCTAAAATCCTTAAACATTTGTTCACATCCACATTCTCGGTGTAGGCGCCATCTCTTACGATTATCGTGTCACCAGCAGTAGCATTATTCACGGCTTGTTGAATTGTTGGATAATTATCGGGTACCCATATATCGCCTATTGTAATAATTTTGCTCTGCTTGTTATTCCACACTATTGTCTCATTAACCACATGTTCGGCGTATATAATTATATTATGCCTTCTTCCAGCGACACCTGGAGCTGTCCATTGGAAATGTACATTCGTATAACTTCTACTCTCAAGGAAGGGTATAGTGGTATTACTTCGGCTTATTCCATCCTCTATGAAGTCAACAGTTATATTAGATTCGTTGTTTAAGCCAGTATTACTTATCGTTGCATTAACAATTATTATTGAATTAATTTCTGTGGAACTGGGTGCATCTATATTAGTTACGGCAATGTCATGGTCTGGTAGAACTTCAAAACTCAACTTAGCAGTATCAGTAAGAAGTCCAATTTTATATGCGTAGATAGTTGCATTATACGTTCCAAATAAAGATGTATTTGTAAAGGTTCCATTATAATTCCCAATCAATTCTTCAAATAGTGTAATCCATTCAGTCGAACTATCCGGCTTTATAATCTTTGTAGTTATGTTATCAACCGAAATATTAACTCCAGTCTCATTTTGCACAATGCAAGATATGGTTACATTTTCGTTCAAGCCATAAGCCATTTTGTCTGTATGAGCTTGAATGATGTTTAATTTTGGCCGTGTCCAGCAGCTCTCGTTCACAAACGGATAATAATCATAATCCAGACCAGGATACGGTATGTTGGTGTCACCTATTCCATCGCCAGCTATGGCATGCTTCCCGGTTCCACTGCCATCATCAACGCCAGTGTAGTCAGACCAATAGTTCCCTTCAAGAAGAATTGGGTGATGCCAGTCGTTACTTGCAGGATTGCTATCGTAAGCATTGGGACTATTATCTACGAGATTATTATGGAAAAGTAGGTTGCTGTCAGAAGAGTATAAACCAATCCCATACCCACTGTTTAAGGATATTGTGTTATTAACCAGTGTAGAATACTTTGCCCCTGAAATATGGATACCATCATCTCCGTTGTTCTTGACGGTATTGCTCTTCATCGTCACCAATCCCCCATCACCCACTATATCACAGTAAATCCCGTCACTATTAAGGCCAGTACTGTTTACGATCATGTTGTCATTTATGACTGCACTCTTTCCTGATGCGAGTCGGATGTACAATCCATTGCCAGTAGTATTCTGGATCAGGTTACCCTCTATCGTTGCGTTCCCGGTCGCAGTATAATAATAATATAATCCGGCGCCGCAGTTCTCCAATACACTGTCTCGGAGTGTGAGTGATTTTCCGTACGCGAAATAAATTGCATTGTTTCCGCAGCCTCTAATGGTAGCGTTAATCATGCTAAGGTTACATCGAGGTGCGTATAGCCCATACTCTCTGGTTGTATCAATAATGGTATTGGCGATCGTTACATTCGTCGCACCCGAGAGATCAATACCATCATCTCCGCTATTTATGACGCTATTGTTCTTCATAGTCACCAATCCCCCATCACCCACTATATTACAGTAAATTCCGTCACTATTAAGGCCAGTATTGTTTATAATCACGTTGTCATTTATGACTGCATTCTTTCCTGATGCGAGTCGGATGTACAATCCATTGCCAGTAGTATTCTGGATAAGGTTACCCTCTATCGTTGCGTTCTCCGTCGCAGTACTATAATAATATAATCCGGCGCCACAGTTCTCCAATATACTGTCTCGGAGTGTGAGTGATTTTCCGTACGCGAAATAAATTGCATCGTTTCCGCAATCCCTAATTGTTGCGTTGTTAATATTTAAATCCGAATTGTAAGCATAGATACCATAATTACCAGCATTTTTGATTGTAATCCCGTTAATATCGATATCAGCACTGCTTATACGAATACAATTTTCACTTCCACCCGCATCCACCACAGGCAAGCCATCACCTGTATCGATGCCGCGCAGGGTGATCTGCTTGTTGATGTTCACAGCCTCATAATATGTACCACTATACACCTCAATCGTATCCCCCTCGCTAGCCGCATCCACCGCCGACTGTATGCTCGTGAAATCCGCACCGCCACTGTCATCAACAGTGATCACAGCAGCCGCACCTACTCCTCCACTCATGACACATACGGCAACAGCAAGAAACACCAGCATCAATAACTTTCGTAGGATCATATCCACACCGCCATCTGTCTATTTACACAACCCCCGCTGCCATCTACTCTCAGAACCGCCGCGCCCGCCGTTGTCCCGCAAATGCTAGTCAGCAGCATCGATATCCAGTGGTGAATTATGCAATTCACGCTACTTCTTATATTCTTTGCAAGAATATACTTTACACTACAACCGCGCTTATTTTTCATCTTTCATCCCACAATGAAATTCAAATTATGAAATTGCGTAAATCCTGAAATCATCCTGACACTTTCGTTCAAGATATTATCTGAATATTTAATAAATCTTGTAAACTCTAGGCATATAAATCTTATGATAATGTTGCAATATATTTATATTGATGATCTTATATAAATACTGATGAAAGAACAACAATGCCCGACAAACACAATCGCAAAAGAATGACCCTGGGGTTCGCGGCAGCTACATACTCGGTCAGCGCCCGTATTTCCCTATCATCTCTCCCTGTGCCAGGATGTGCCCTGACATGGCAGCCTCAAGCTGGGATTTGGTGGCGCCGCTCTTTAAGCTTAAGTGTAGTATCCAGGGCATATATCTTGAAGAAATACCTGTGGGGCTTACCCGGCGGCGGGCAGGGTCCGTTATAGTCGATCCTGCCAAAATCGTTGTTACCCTGCAGGCTGCCGTCGTTAAAGGCATCTGAAGATATTGAGATTTGTTTAATTAAGGCTTCCTCGTTTGTTTGGGTTTCTTCAGATATAACTTTCGGAGGGGTTAGCAGATTTAAGGATATTTTATTTGTATAATGCTTCATTTTCTTAGCCTCAGTTTCTATCAATTGCTAAATTAAATTTATCAAACTCTAATATTTTATGTTTCTAAAATATCAGCAGATGTCATCATTATCCAGTATCCTTTTACTGGTTCCATATCTGTCAGGTCGTTTCCAAAGGGTGCACCTGGATCGTACTTCTTCCAGTGATCAGCAGTGTCGCTTGCGTCATATGCCCAAACGATAGTGTAATTACCACTGATTGAAGAGAGAGCCTCAGCTATTGGCTGATTATCAAGAGAATTGTAGCCTATCAAGTTCCAGCCGGTCTTTAAATTAATATCAGTTGATTCTGGCACAGTTCCAATGATGGGCAGTGTGTCATCAGAGATCATCATTATCCAGTATCCTTTTCCTGGTTCAATATTAATCAGGTCATTTCCGAAGGGTGCAGATGGATCGTATTTCTTCCAGTGATCGGCTGTATCGCTTGCATTATATGCCCAGACTATGCTGTAATTGCCGTGTATTGGGAATAGTACTGAGGCAATACCTGTGTCTTCCGGCATCAAGGGAATGGAGATCAGGTTCCAACCCTTTGATAATGATATATTATATGATATTGTTATTCCTGTCTCTGCCGACTCGACGGTATAAGTCTGATCCGGGATATCGCTAATTTGAACATTTTCCGCCAAAACAATGGATGTATTAACTGTAGAAACATCAAGTGTATATGTGTCCGAATTTTCAGCACCATGTTCCGGAATTACTGCTATTTGATAATCTCCTTTTTTTCGATTCGGAATTATAATCCGATCGTCGAGGTCCCCGTCCCCATTTAAATCTGTCACAATATAAGTTGCTCCAGGTATTTCGGTCGATTGCTTATCAATAGTAAGACCGTCAGGGTCTGTTATGATTAAGTCTACCGGACATGCAGCTGTTATTGTTAGGGGAGAGAGATATTCAAGGTAATAATCCAGCCATTGTATCCAGCCATCGAATGTAGGCTCGAAATTAGCAACTACCGCATCTGTTTGTGCATCACGTACTTGCAATAACAACTCAGTTTCCCCAATATTCCATCCAGAAATCAGTATATAAGGTGGACAGGCAATTATATCCTGAATTACTTCAAATTCAGAGGTTACCACTTTTTTCACGTAGGGCCCATTCAGGTTATGATAGTCATATTTTATATATTCAGCCGCTCGTCCTTGCTTATATGAGTAACCTATGAACAAATAATCGTGACCTCCGTGGTAAAACGCCATAGGACCCCCGTTATATGGTCCGACAATATCAGCAACCAAATTCCATGTTCCTTTTTCAAATACATATTGATGATAGCCAGACCAAGCAGTGGCTATGCCCACATACTTATTATCATGCGCTGCGTCATTAAGATCGCCGCCAGGGATATTGATACTCGTGATGTTAGCAAAGGGTGGGGCAGAATCGTAAACTGCGATCTTATCAACATAACCTCCACCCCCAGCCAGGGCCAGCATTAGATAATTATCATCAATCATTGGCTGACTAGTAGAATAGTCATGATACACATCCCACCTGAGATTCGTCTTTTTAAGACAGTTGAAATTATCTGCCTTATCATATACTGCAATTCCACTCCACGAATAGGTGGGACCATCTGGATAGCAAGCTTCTTTGAATGTACTGACAAACAGATCGCCATGAGAGTCCATAGACCTCGGATTCGGTAAGCTAATTGTAGTATGCAATTTTAACGTGTCCCTGTCGTAAACATTGATAGCTCCCGGAGCTGAATAGCTGGTAAGATAATAGAAATCATTATCTGCATAACCTCTTGAAAAATCTTCAACTGGAACTACTTTGAAAATTGAAACCCATTCAAGATCATCAGTATATTTTTCAGTAAAGGTGTCATCCTTCCAGGCATTTACAGCTATTCTGTAGGTCCCCAATGGCGCATCATCGGGTATTGTCCATTCTGCTGTGAATGTTTTTATTTCGTTTTGGTTAATGGTGGCTGATTGTGGGGTTATAGTTATTTGTGGGTCATACTCTGCGGATTTTCCAGTTGGATCTTCGAAGCTTACGCCTAACCAGATGGTCTCGCGTTCATTCTTATTCAGTACATCTATTGTTACCTGTGCAGTTTCTCCAGGTTTATACTCAATTTTTTCCGGATCAACAAGGATGATGAAATGATGCCAATCTTCTATTGATGTGACATCGGTTCCACCATATGAATAAAAGGAGTAATCACTGTACCAATAAGGCCAATCAGATTGATTGTAAGAACCGGGATCTGCTCCATACCCATAGGGATAGTCTGGATCATAATAAGGATTGGAATAATTTTGATTCTGTTTTGCAATTTCATAGTCTATATATGCTTTTCGTATACCTTTTAATCTCTCAAGAACACCTTTCTTAATAAAATCCTTGTAAATGTTAAAAATAACCTTCTCAGTGCTAATATCACAATAAGTAAGGATTGTAGTACCAAGTTTTTTTAATTTTTCAGTCTCTGCAGTTCTTTGATAATTCTGTTTTGCAACTTCATAGTCTATATATGCCACTAGTATACCTTTTGATCTCTCACGAACTCCTCCAACAAAAAACACACCCCAAACTCTAATAACAGTACCGGTAATAGCTAACAAACCAAATGGATCAACTTTATTAATCGGATTATTCCTCACATACAAATACCTATTTGAATTTTGCAGATCCAACTGATTCCAAACCGGATCCTTACTTAAAAACCTTCCGATTTCAGCGTCATAATACCTCGCTCTGTAATAATAAATCCCTGTTTTTTCATCGTATTCCCTGCCTGTGAATTTATAGGGATTAACTACACTTCCAGTTTCTTCCAAAATATTGCCAAAAACGTCATAATTATATAATGCAATTACATTCTCACTCACATCACTCAATGAAGTTACACTACCCAAGCCATCGAACTGATAATAGAACGCATTCCCACCCCTATGCATACTGATTGGCTCATCTATTCCAGGTCCGTGAATATACCTCGCCTGTTGCACACGATCCTCATCCAGTTCCATCAGTATATCTTCAAGATCGTACAGATAATATGTCGTTCCACTGCTATTAGTTCTGCTCAAACGGTCTCCACTCGCAGAATACTGATACATAACTTGACTTGTATCTGGCAGTGTAACTTTTATCAACCTGTTCTCATAGTCATATTCATAATTTGTTCCATCACTCTTACCGATCAGGTTTCCGTTATTATCATAACCGTAGCTTATCCCATTAGCAGTTAGTAGCCGGTTCTCATCATCGTAAGTATATACTACAGAGGATGTACTATTGGTTTTAGACATTCGATTGCCTAATGCATCATATGTAAACTGTGTAAAGTAACCAGAGGAGTATATCACTTTAACGAGTCTGTTGAGCGCATCATATGTATATAAAGTAACATCTCCATTGGCTTCCTTCATACTCAACCGATTTCCAAGATTGTTATAATTGTAAGTGTAGCTTGAAATTACATCTCCACTTGACTTTTTGTTTACAAGGCTATGAAATCTGTTTGCAGCATCATAAGAATAAAGGGTAGTGACACCATTCGGACGTTCCATTGCGATTCTTCTACCGCCTTTGTCGTATTGATATGTCGTAACTTCTACGTATGGATCAGAGATTTCTATAAGTCTATCAAGCTCATCGTATTGATATACTGTCGTCCCGCCATCCAGGTCTTGCATTGCTGCTAAATTGCCATTTTTGTCATAGCTGTAACCAATGGTCCTAGAAAAAGAGCCGTAGTTTCTTGTAACTTCTGTTAGTCTATCAAGTTCGTCATAAGAAAACTGTGTTATATCGTTCAATCCAATTCCTATATTCGAAATTTGAATAAGATTTCCAACTGCATCATAGTCTCTTTTTACCTTACCGGTGTCCAGATATGTAGTTAATGTAAGTCTATCTAAAGCATCATATTCGTACAGAGTAATATTTTCATTGGCGTCTTTTTTGCTTATTACATTGCCCACTGGATCATAAGTATACTGCGTTTGATAACCAAGTGGCGAAATTGCTTTTGTACGTCTGTTCAATTCGTCATACTCATATCTCATTGAATGTTCATTGGCATCGGTATAAGTCAAAAGATTCCCATTGGCATCATACGAAAATACGCCTTCATTATCCAGGGCATCAGTGATCCGAATTACTCTGTCCAGAGCATTGTATTCGTATCTGGTGGTCTGTCCGTTTGGATCCTGGATAGAGAAAATATTACCACCGGAATCATAGCCATAATTGGTTGTATTGCCTAATTGATCTCTTATTTCTATTAGCCTGTTAAGAGCATCATAAGTATAAGTTGTAGTGCCATCGTTTCTATCCTTCACAGCGATCAAATTTCCTACTGCATCATAAGTATAATTTTCAGCGTTTCCTAATGCATCTGTAACTGTCACCATTCGACCCAGAGCATCATATTCTGTGGTTGTATTGCTTCCCTTTGCTGTGGTGTACTTAACCAGGTTTCCATTCTTATCATACTTAAAAGAGGTTTTATTCCCGGCAGGATCAGTAATTCCTTCAACTTTACCGATAATGTTACTATTAGAACTGATTTTATGCCCGTTGGCATCAGTTGTGCTTATTAAACTTCCTACTGCATTATATTCATAAATCGTCTCATTTCCAACTGCATCTATTACTTTGATTAGTCTATTATTATCATCGTACACATTCGTAACCGTGTGACTATTGGCATCAGTTACCGTCAAAAGTCTACCAGCAATATCATAAGTATAGTCTGTAACATTCCTTGTTGCATCTATGTAATTAAGCAAATTTGCATGTGTGTCATAAGTGGATAAGGTAGTATATCCCCTGAAATCTGTTACACATATAATATTTCCAGAAGTATCATATATAAAATATGAACTGTTTCCAGTTGCATCTACCGTCCCGTTTAAATTACCATTTACATCATACTTATAACTTGTAGTGAATCCTCTTTTATTCGTAGTATTTGCAAGTAAAGTGATATAATCCATACTGGTATCAACAGTATTCCAGCTATAAAATGTCGAATTGCCAGTCGGATCTGTTTGGTTAATTAAATTGCCATAAGAGTCATATACATACATGGCAGTGTTTCCATTGGCATCCGTAACATTTACAAGATTCATATCACTGTCCCAATCCATTGATGTAACTTCTCCTATTGCATCTGTGATTGTTATTGGATTTCCGAGTGCATTTACCTGTATTTCAGTGGTATGTCCCATTGCATCAGTTGAGCAGGTAGTATTATTTCCGCTGTTATATACAAAAGAATACATTGTAAAATTGTCAAGATACGAATCATCTGACCTGTTGTATAAAGATTTACCGATTTTTTCGACTCTACCTTCAGTATCATATGAAAAGAGAACTGTGCTATCAACTCGATCAACAGCACTCTGAAGTTTATCATTGTTGTAGTAGAAGTACAGTGAAGATTCACCCATTGCATCGGTCACTTTGACCAGTTTACCAGCATAATATTCATAATTGATCTCTCTTCCAAGCTGGTCCGTAACTTTACTGATTCTACTTTCAGCGTTATAACCGAACGAGAGTGATAAACCTGAATCATCCGCTACATTCGTAAGTTTTCCGTCAGTATAATTAAAAGTTAATTTATTACCGTTTTTATCTGTAATATTCAGCAACATCCCATTTGAATTAAAATTATAACCTGATCCATCTTTAAATAGAAGAATAAAAGAATCATCTGAATTTTTCGTTAATTTTGAATGTATTCCATTAGGAGAAGTATAACCGCCCCCACCAATACTCGTAAAATTATGTACAGATCCATCTTCATCAAACAATGATACAGAACCGTCAGAGTTTTCAACGAGTTTTACGTCATAATTATATGTCCAGCCAAAACCGAAAGGACTATCTGCTCTATTGTTATGACTGTTATACGATCTAATAATCTCAATGTTAAAACCTCTGGCTTTTATTGAGATGTCTTTTTCAGATAGGTAAAGGTTACCATTTGCTGCTGATACCATATCAGCAATATAATAATACCATGGCTCATAACCGGTATTGCCTCTTTCTAATAGTGGGTTGCTCAAAACTGCGTTAATATTCGTATCAGTACTACTCGTGTTCATATTTGCACTCACAGTACCAGCAAATATTGACCCAAGTATTAGTGCAATGAGTATAACCGATATAAATTTTTTCGAAATATTTTGATTAAACATGCTATTCCCGCTACTTCTTACATTCTTTGTGAGAATATATTTTACACTACAATGGCGCTTATTTTTCATCTTTTATCCCACAATGAAATTTGAATTATGAAATTGCGTAAATCCTGAAATCATCCTGACATTTTCGTTCAAGATAATTACTGAATATTTAATAAATTTTAAAAACTCAAGGCATATTAATCTTGTGATTTTATTTCAATATATTTATATTTATATACCACCAATTATATATATTCTGTAATATGAGACCAACAATGCCCGAAAAACACAATCGCAAAAGAATGACCCCGGGTTCGCAGCAGCTACATACTCATTCAGCGCCCGTATTTCCCGACAATCTCTCCCAGTGCCAGGATGTGCCCTGGCATGGCGGACTCAAGCTGGGATTTGGTGGCACCGCTCTTTAAACTGAGTGTAGTATCCAGGCATATACCTTGAAGAAATACCTGTGCCTGCGGGACTGGTGTCCCATGAGAGTGCAGGGGAGCGGTCATCCCCATCACAAGTGTGTTCGACTGGCAGGCTGGTGCCAGCTTTAAAGGCATCTGAAGATATTGAGATTTGTTCCATTAAGGTCTCCTTTATTAGATCTCTAAAATATCATCAGTCGTCATCATTATCCAGTATCCCTTACCCGCTTCCATATTTGCCAGATCGTTTCCAAAAGGTGCACTTGGATCGTACTTCTTCCAGTGATCAGCTGTATCGCTGGTATCATATGCCCAAACGATACTGTAATTGCCAGTGATTGAAGATAAAGCATCAGTAATTGGCTGACTTTCAAGTGAATTATATCCAATTAAGTTCCAGCCGGTCTTTAAATTAATATCAGTTGACTCCGGCACAGTTCCACTGATGTGCAGTGTGTCATCAGAGATCATCATTATCCAGTATCCTTTTCCGGGTTCAATATTAATCAGGTCGTTTCCGAAGGGTGCAGATGGATCGTATTTCTTCCAGTGATCGGAAGTGTTGCTTGCATTATACTCCCAGACTATGCTGTAATTGCCGTTGATTGAAGACAGCAATGAAGTTATGCTTGTGTCTTCTGGCATCAAGGGAAGAGATATTAAATTCCAGCCTGCTTGTAGTGGAATGCGAAGAATTTCAGTAGTAAAATCATATTCATTACTCTGGTTTGAATTTCCATGTTGATCGGTACTGTTCACTACAAAGTAATAGGTAGTATCTGGTAGAAGTCCAAAGAGATGTATACTGTGAGAGGTGACATTCACCAGATCATATTTTTGTAATGTGTAATTACTGGATTCAGTGCCATACTTGACTAAGCTGCTGCTCGGCCCATTGGTATCCCAGGTTATGATTGTGGAATCTGGTGTTATCCCGGTTATTGAAACATTAGAGATAATTGATGTAGGGCTGCTGATCCAAATAGGATTAGTGTAAACGGTGTGCCCTTTATCTGTAGTTGCATGTATCCTGACATATCCATTCTTCATCAAAGGGATCTTACTTGCCAGATCTGTATACACTTTAGAATTGGAAAGACTATCTGGAGAAATATGATAATCATCTATTTCCCCTTCAGTTTCACCAATAACACCCAGAATAAAATAAATGTGAGACACATTTCCAAATTCAAGCGTAGATTCCCATTGTATGTTCAGCGTGAGATCGTATCCTGTGATCTCATCACCAATAATTGCAGTTTCACCACGCTCATTGGTAATATTGAAAATTACCAGCGGACCATCGGACATTATGGAGTGACCATTTTTCAAAGCATTCAAAATACCATCATGAGTAAATTCTTCACTGTATATATATGTCCGAACCTTTCCAAAGGCGTTATCAAAGGGCCCAATTACAGTGGTCGCATGACTAAAATCCCCATGAGCGTCACTGCCGCCCGCAATAAATACATCTTTGCGACCATTCAACAATAAGCGTCTCCATTGTTCTAATCCCAGATCTCGCTCATTGTCGTTGTTTATCATATTCCACACTTGAAGACCATTATACCCGACCAGATCATAGTCTTCAGTTATCCATGGCACTCTATCTAGAGCCGCAGCACTTGCTCCGCGATGTCCTTCCGGATGTGCAGCATAACTAACACCACCCTGAGAATTAACTACATCAATAACATCTTCAAGATTCCATGTTAGCCCGCCTTCTGGTTTTTCATCTTGACTACCTGGAATAAAGTCTAAACCTGTTCCTCCTACATTGCTGAAATTTTCCATTCCAAATATCAAAAAATGGACCACTCCCCTTGGAACAAGGGGGAGGGACTCATGTCCATAACATGAGACTTCCTCACCAAGTATGAGCCTGTACGAACCAGTACTATAAGAGCTCACATCATGTTTAAGGGCATTGAACTTATGATTGGGGTTTGTTGTTTTGCTATCTCTTATATCGAAAGAATGGTCGGTAATGGCATTCCAGTCAAGCCCAATGGCCCTTCCAGCTTTTACCGTGGATTCTACAGGGAAGCCAAATTCTACATCATTATCCGTATAACTGCTATGGTAATGGGTATCTCCAGCATGCCAATTGGGTAATGTAGGTAGAGTTTCACTTGCTATTGTCACATTAAAATGGCTGTGGGTATCGCCATCAGGATCCAGCCAACCACCAATATCTCTTATCACTACATGGAAGCAAGCCTCTCCACTTACATCGTGTTCAGATGGATCCAGGTATGTAATGCCATACCAATCACCAGGGTAATATAGATTATAGTATGATCCGTCTACGGTTACACCATTCCATTTGGTTTCCATACCTAACAATATATCATCGATTTCATTATCATCTTTATCGCAATCCTCATCAAGATAAATCTCGATATTTCCCAGATCATAATCACCTGCAATACCTGCAGCATCTTTAACCATGACGAGAATGGGAATACTGCCGGTCTGGGTCCGCCATGGAGCATCTGCGAATACATCCTTTAATAATGTATTCTCCCATAAGGGAACAACTGTAGCAGAACTAGAAGATACATCATATCCACTGCCTTCATTGTCAAGTTCCCATATCGTCCTATGCCCCTGTAACTGAACATATAACTTATATGTCCCAACCGGAACTGACACTTGTATGTCTTCTTGTTTGAGGATATCAGACTCGAACAATGCTACTTCGATTCCATCTTTTATCGTCACAACTTTAATATGCTTTGGATGAAATTCGGGGGCAGGTCCCATAACAGTTGCATCCGGGGTTACATCTAATGTTAATATCCCTGTCTCCCCGGCATATGCAGAAGGTACTATGCAGAATATCCCAAATAAAAAAATTATTATTAAAAACAGTCTAATGCAATTTGTCGTCATTTTATCACCCCTCTTTTTTTTATTACTGCAGCTACAGATATGCTTATTGCAACGCCGAACATGATCGATATTCCAATACACCACAGTATGAAAAAATAAAAACCAAGGAAGGAAGCTATAATTATCAATGAATTTCCCAATAAATAAGAAAACATATCTGTTACATAAGCTGGTAAAAAAATGATTTTCCATTTTATAAGGATATTTTTAAATAATGCTCCTACATCGCCATATCCTGAAAATCCAGCAGCAAAAGCCATCCATGCATACATCATACCCGAAAGCAGGCCCCATGTCCCACCAATGATTGTACTCCTTTTTGTCCATTTATCCACAATCCCACCTCTTATTAGATACTTAGCGTTACCTCCCTTTCCGCATGTCTCTCATCAAACATCATATTTTTTACATTCTTTCCCCAACAGACTCAAAATTTTCTACAATTCATCAGTCATATTTGCCACCCTTTTGCCATTCTTCTGACGTGACTTTGACTCTATACAAGTTGTTCCTATATTATTCCCACGATCGGAACCATTAAATATATTAATAATGTCATGCAGGTCTAATTAACCTAACATCCGCCAGATTAATTGGACTACCATAACCATTCCATCCATTCAAAAGATGAAACAGTCCCACGATGCAAAGAATAAGTTCTGCCGATTTTAGCAACAATTCAGCTTCTGCCGGTTCTACTCTTGTTCTAGTTCCCTCTACTATTCTTGTTTTTTTCTTCAGATTATTTGACCTTTCAACCGCATTGCATATATCATCAATTGGGAACCCCATTTGGGAAACATTCTTAAGAATTAAATATCCAAAATCCTCAACCATCTTTCTTACATTCAAATTATCTGAGGCTCTGGCATTCCAGAGTATATTCGTTATTTTTTGATTTATGAGGTATTTAAGGCGTGTATTTATAAAAAATTCATTTACAAATCCTTCAATTGAAATTCTAAGTAAATTCTAACTATTACAGTTGTTTAGGTACATATTATTGCTAAAAATCCAAAAATAACAAAAAATAGGATATAATCGTAACGTATTCATTAGCACCTATCATAAATACATTTCGATACAGTTGAATTAATTCTATTGAGTTTGTGCATATATTGTATCAAAAATTGCCTGAAATACCCTCAATCCAAACCCATATAATGAAATTTTAGAAAAACTGACACTTTCTAGGTGTTTATTGGCATTTCAAAGCTGTTATATCCATTTTGCCAGAGGCTCATCTACATAAATATGTTTACGCATAGCCATTACTCGTCCCAGTTCTGGTTCATCTTTCAGTAATTTACCGACTTTATTCAACAATTCAATATTTTGTTTCAGCCTTTTGATACTTCCCTCCTCCAAATTCCTTTTTGGTTCATAATGAAGTCTTCCACCAGCAATGACCCCATGCCCCAGAAATGCCATACCTGCTGACATTTTAGTTGTGGTATGACCGTTCCCAGTGTAAATTCGAACACCATCTCCACATATTTTTTTCACCTCATCAATAACTTCAACAATATTCATCGCCTCTGAATCTGTTGAACGACAAACCCCAGAATAAATAGGAATCATATCAATGGAAACAGCACGCAAGTCAGCAAAACCAATAGTATGGTACCTGCCATGATAGGTTGATAATATACTTTTTATTCTTGCATCAACTCCCATGGTATCGATAACAACACACTCTATTTTCTTATTCGTAATCTGTTCAATGGATTGATGTAAAAATTTCAGTTCAAGTCTGAATGTAGCATCTGAAACATAACGCTGGATAAAATATTTTAGACTAAAAAACTCCTCAGAATCCCTGTACCGGAAATTTCTGCCCAGAAATCCTATGGAATTATAAAAACGATCGGCAAATTCATCTTCTGTATATTCTATTGAGAAAAGACCATCGGTTTGTTCTTTAAATAAGCGTTGATGTTCTTTGAACCATGTTGGATTTGAGTTTCGAATATAAATTGAAACCTCGTTTAATATATCAGAAAGATCATTCCACGTTGTTGGAATTTCATCATCAGATGCTTCAATTTCTGTTGTTGTGGAATTAAAGGACTGAAAATCATTTATGGGATATGTTCCTGAAATAAATTGGTCTAAGATTTCAGGAGTTAAGTAGCCTTCATTTTCATTTAATTCAATCAGTTTTATACGTTCTCCGATGTCTTGATAATAATAACTTTCTTCAAATGTGATTTTTCCGTTTCGTATGTATTCAATAATTCTGCTGATAGCAAGAAGAGGAACAATATCCATATTACATGAGTTTCGGCTATATGGGTATATAGTAACGCTTTAAATTAGAGAAGTTTGAAATTATACCTGCGCCCATTCAAATCTGAGACTTTTTATTATTTTCTGATTACTACTTATTACTACTTATGTATTTCGCAAACTATATATGCGGCCCTAGCATTTCCAGAACAAATTAAAAAATCTCATGATTTATTTCAGTCATGAATTAATAAAGGAAGTTACTATATTTAAAAGTTCTCTAATTTAACCCGTTTCTGAGCCGAAAGTCATGTATTACCTTGGTCAATAGCTTTTACTAAATCGGGTTTTCTGGCAATCGAACGTTTTTTTTGTTCGGATAAGTTGCTCCATATTATTTCTTCTGTAGCTAATTGATATGTTAACTTTGCTTCATTTTTTTGGAACTTCACAGCTTTTGTCATATTCACTGTAAGATCGTTCAAAACTTCAAGGATCAACATATATGCACTGGAATGCCGTCTAAATAATGCAATGCGTGCAAGAATTTCTTCATCAATTAAAGCATTTGAATATTCGTGAAGTGTATTTATGTCAATTTTTTCAGAGTCCTCAATATCTTTGACTTTTTTACGAATTGATTCTAATGCTTCCTTACGTAGTTGGTTTTCTACTTTTTGTCGAGATGCATTATTGGATTGCTTAATCCTACCTTGTTTGTGTATAAGTTCCCCGATTAAGAGGTCAGTACATTCTATTATAAATGAAGCCTGTATTTCAAATATTAGCTTTTTTTGGGCATCTAATTGTTGATTTGGAGGTATAGAACTGAGAAGACGTTTTAAAAATCGGCTTCTCGATAATATTTCAGTATAAAATCGTATTGGTTTGACATGATAGATTGAAAAGCATTCTTTTGCTTTGGTTAATCTTTGATAAATTGCTTTGATGTCTGCACCACCATATGTTTTGAGATCTGAAAAAGTGAAGATTGTATGGAGGGATTCGTGATTTGTTTCAATTAAATAGTCTTCAGGAAATGGGATTTTTTTGGCTTTGAACCAATTGTCTATTTCTGAACAATACATTGCGAGGACTTTTTGTTTTAAAGCTCGATAATAAGTGGATTTCGCTAATGGTTTTCGATTTTCAAATTTTCTTTGGTCCTGGATATCTTCATAAATTCCTTTTCTAACCTGAATTGGGTTAGATGTGAGTTCCTGTTCAATTTTGAAGAACTTAAAGAGAGTTATTGAGGGTTTTTCTTTTCCAAGGTAAATGAATTGTGAGAATTCTTTGTCATTTTTTATCCATATAGATAATCGCTTTCGGAGGCCTCTTGGAGTAACATTTAATTGTTCGGCCAATATCGTTAAATCATTTCCAGTATATCCACCATTGATTTCTTGTTTTTCAAGTAAAAACTCAAAAACTTGTTCCTGGGTTATCATAGGGGATACTATTGGAATGAGAATATTAAGAAATGTTTTTTATCACATTGTATATTATATTATTTAGTTCCGATGATGAGACTAATATAGGAACAACTTGTATAGATAGTTATTTAAATCAATACCTTTGATGTTCGACAAGCCATTTTTCTGCAGTTCCGTGGAATATAAGGTTAAAATTTCAGGAAAATAACTCATCGGATCATCATGAAATATTGATGATATTCGTATCCATTTCAAATCTAAGGGTAACTGACTCCTTTTTGAAATCGAAAACCTGCTAAGGCACTTGATTTAGATAATCCGAATATGCATTTTACCCTGCTTTTTGAAGTGGATACTGATATTCAAATGTTAAATTTGCAATACATCCTCAGAAATCATCATTATCCAGTATCCATTGCCCGGTTCCACAACTGCCAGATCATTCCCGAACGGTGCATCTGGATCAAATTTCTTCCATTGATCTGCAATATCGCTGGAATTATATGCCCAAACGATACTATAGTTACCATTGATAGATGAGAGAGCATCAGTTATTGGTTGTGGATTCATCGAATTATAGCCGATCAGGTTCCAACCATTTAATACGTTGATCTCAGTTGATTCTGTTATTGTTCCGGAAATGAGAAGGGCATCATCAGATGTCATAAGTAACCAGTACCCATCTCCTGATACCATATTATTCAGATCGTTTCCGAAAGGTGCATTTGGATCAAACTTCTTCCATTGATCAGCTGTATCGCTGGCATTATATGCCCAGACAATACTGTAGTTTCCATCGATTGGAGAGAGGACCGCATCAATTCCATTGTCTAGTGGCATTAATGGCGAAGATATCAGATTCCAACCTGCATAAAGTGGAAGGGAAACATAGCTGAGAGGTTTTGTTACAAAAGTCCAAGTGGAACTTGATGTGGATCCCGCATAATTATCGGTGACAATAACCATCCAATAATATTGTTGATCATAGTCCAAGCCGCTTGTGCTGCAATTCGTAGTTGAAATGTTGCTGCAAATTTTCAACGATGGATTTGGGTCAGTATCCAAGTAGACATCATAGGTAATAATGTCCACCATATCAGGATCACTGCCAGTCCAGCTTAATGTGGGACTGATTGGCAGATTAATATCCCCGTTTATGGGTGAGGGATCGTTGGGGGCATTGGGAGGATTGTTCGGAATGGTCACATTATCAGAAATAAAACCGGCTGATAATGCCCCATTACCAGAATTGTTAAATGCAAATACGGTTACGTTTACATATCCGTGAGGTTCTACTGTTGTATTCACATAATTATGGGTGCTGTTTTCCCAATTCCCGTTAACACTGATATTGTAACTATCTGTTATATTACCCGATCCTGGAGCCCAGGAATAATTTATCCAGAAATTATCCATTGTATGAACCAGGTCTACTGGAATGTGAGGAATATAGCTGGGGGGTGGGCCGGTGGTAAATGACCATACCGGTCCTGGAGTGGTCAGACCATGGTTATCAGTAGCTATAACCTTCCAATAATATTGCTGATCATAGGTGAGCGCAGTTATGCTGCACTCAGTGGATACAATACTACTGCATCTTTTCATTGTGGGATTTGGACTTGAATCCAAATAGACATCATAGGTTACTGAATCTCCTGCATCCGGATCCCCTCCACTCCAGCTTACGGTTAGATGTATTGGCTGGTCCGTAGCTGAATCAGGGGGGTTGGGATTGCCGGGGACGTACGGAGGATGGTTGGGGCATGCTCCCGTATTAATTGAATAATTATAGACCGGATCGATACCAATTACGCCATCGGGATCTAAATAATCTACTTTGATGTCATAATTTGTGTTCTCAGCCAGGCTGGGTATTGTTTTAAAGTATTGAAAATCACCGCGTACCATCAAGCCTTCATCGATCCAGGAACTTGATGCATTTTCTTTATAATATAATGTGGCAGAGCCATCATCATCTAAATCACCTGAATAGAGGGCGGTAACTGAGATCGAATCACAGGAATGTGTTTCTAAAACAGTGTCAGTAGTTGTTTTAGCATCACAGTTTATGGAAATATATCTTGTTATAGTTCCTGCATTCGAAGAGCCCATAACTATTTTGATAGCATTGCTATAGGTCCCACAATTTGATAATGTGAAAGTAGGGGCTATAGACTCGCTTTCGCCAGGGTACATATCTCCGACAATATACCCGCTCTCCCCTCCTGTTTGGGATACGAAGGAGTTGAGTGATTCAACAGTAACATACACACCATGGACTAAACTCCCGGTTACCACAGGATTTATAGGTACAGAAAAGTCCTGGCTTATATTTGTCGAAATTGAAGTAGGTATATTTGCTTCTAATAAAGGATCTTCGGTAATTATACTGTAAAATCCGTCATAACTCTGCGATACTTCAAATGTACCTGGTATGCTGTATGCTTTAACTTTTATTGTCCAGGTCCCGCTTTGTGGATTGCTGACTATTACCTTTTCAACATTATCCACTCCTGAGCCGCCATTAGGCAGAGTATATGTTGCACTTGATGGTGAAACAACAGATAAGTCAAGATCATTAACAAGCGCTGGATTTACATTTGTACTTCCAGCCTGGTCCATGTAGGTCATTGTCACCAATAATTTTTTAGCTCCGGATGGAACTGAAACATAAAAAGTTTGTTCTGAAGCATAAGGGTAAGTATCGCCTACTGTACCATTGAAATGGGTTTGTGTCGATTCGAATGAATTCCAATATAGGGCATCCCATGCATTTACTTTCCCCCACCCCATGGGATAAGAAGTCTGACCTGGTTTGGTATCTAATGTTGATGCACCATGAATTATCGCTGCCTTAATTTCATTTGCTGAAGCGTCAGGATAAAGTTGTTTATAGAGAGCTGCAATTCCGGATACATGTGGAGTTGCCATACTTGTTCCACGCCATGTTCCATAGGAATTCCATGGAATAGGTGAAGTAATGTATTCGCCTGTAGCAACCACATCAGGTTTTATGCGTTGATCAATGGGAGGATTCAGATTATTCAAATTCGAGATTGTATCTACATTTGGCGCACTATTTTTGTTAACTGTCGGGGTTGTGGAGTAAGTGCTTCCATCTACACTAGCTCCAACTGCCAACACATTCTTTGCCAGTGCAGGAGCGATCATATGAGTATCAGATGGATAATTGCCGTTTGCAAATATTATTAAAACATTTGGATGATCTCTTGCATAGTCGTCCACAAATGCAGCAGATGAATCATACAATCTGTTTGAATTATGCCCCCAACTATTGCTAATAATGGTTGCTCCCTGGTCAACCACATCATCAAACAAAGCATTATATGTCAATCCGCTGGGAATTGCGCAATCCGTACCAAACATTCTTTCTATTATCAGTGTTGCATCAGGTGCAACACCTTTTAAAAGACGCCCGCTGTATGTACTGTTTCCTGCAATTGTACCTGCCACATGGGTACCGTGACCACATGATGAGGAATCATAGGGTAGTCCTCCATCGACCCAATCGGTTCCATCGATCCTTATGACATCTGAAAAATGCGGGTGATCAATATCAAGACCACTATCGATAATTCCAATCTTCACGCCAGATCCTGTAGGAGTGCCAGTATCTGACCAGACATCATCTGCGCCGGTTAAGGAGACGCTTTCTGATAATTTCAGTTGTTCTACAGGTTGTTCTTCGACCCATTTGACACTATCTTCATTCAACAATTGATTTATTTCAGAAACGGTTAATGATCCTGAAAAGATCAATTTTTTACTGTCGTATTCTGTTAGATGATATTTCAAGGAAATGTCAGGTGAATCTTCGAATAACAGTACTCGTATCTCAAATTTCGTATCAGTATTGTTCTTCAGTTCAGTGTCCAGACCAGGAGAAATTTTCCAGGCAGGAGATACTGGGCTTATTGATCTGACAAATGGAAAATTGAGAAGTGTTTCAATATTTTCAAATGGCATTGAAACAAAAAAAGAACTGCTGGGAATATACTCGATTTCGGTTATATTAAGTTTTTTCAATAGTTTTATTTCTTCTAAACCGGGATCGTGATATAATTGGAGCAAGAAATAGTTCCTTTCTTTTGTGGTCTGCTGTTTGACTTTGATCTTGTGTGCAAGACCAGGAGCTAATCCTGTCTCCAATTTCAACTTATCTTTCTTAAAGTATACATCGTATCCCAGTTTTGGCTTTAATTTCGTGTAATCATATGATGAATATGCAGGATGGGGGGTTTGTTCGATTTTCCGAAAACTGTCGTTTTGCAAAACAATGTCTGCATTGGAGGCTGAGCTGGAGATGCTGGCTAAACTCATATTCAGGCTGACCAATATAATAATAATGATTAAACCTATCTTAACAATATATTTCTTCCAGATCTTCATAATTAAAGTATATATATGAAATTCCCATTGGTTTTATCAAGGTATACTCTATTTCCACCCAGGAATTGTTCTTCTTCATAAAAACTGCAGTCTTCACATAATGTATGGCCTTGATAGTAGACTCTATCAGGCTCGATCCCTTCTATGACCCAAAAATCCAAGTCTTTTACATTTCTTTCAAGGTCAATGATGTCGTACGAAATTGCAGCATCTGGCAATGCTATGTATGGTTTATGCTTTATCAGGATTTCTTGAGAAAGATCCACTGCACTTGCTTCTACCAGTACCAATGTTACTAAAAGACCTGCGATACAGAAGAGGCAGGCCGTACGTATATTGATTTTGTGATTCAAAAAGCCTGGTTCATCATTTGATTCCGGTTTTGTATTCAAAACATAACCCCACACAATTAACACTCATAACCCATACCCTGGCACCCCGCTATCGTCCTCTCCAGGGACGTGCAGTCCCAGGCATCCACCACATCGTCGCCGCTTAAGTCATCAGTGCATGTTGTCAAAGGACAATCTGCAAAAGACAGATCAGTAAGTGAAATAAGGAATAAAAGTGTTGTTAAAATAAGCAATGATTCCCTCATAGATTGTCTATCCCTATCTTTTATTTATTGATTCGCAATATTTGAATCACAATCAACATGGTAAATATCCCTGTAATAAAGTTAAAACCCGGTATTGCTGGATTATTATCAACAGGCATTTCCCCAGAAGATTCCTCATGGTCAGCAGTTAGTGGATCATTATTTTCTTTGGAATGCTCAGTAGGTTGCATATCCTTTAATGCTCCATATGAAGTCCTGACGTCATCATCTCCTCCACTTGATACGCCACCAAAGCTTCCTTGATCATTGCTGCCTAAAACCAGATCCAAATCTCCATTCGAATTTCCAGATGTGGCAATGTCAGTTCCTTGAGCCGGGGTCGAACAGATAACACCCCCGAGCTTCCATGTAAGCTTATCCCCTTCATCAGCTCCTTCGTCTTCAGAAGTGAAGGAGTCATCAAATTCAACATTCACTGAATATCCACCATTTTCATACTGTACAGTGGTACTTCCGATTATTTCTCCGGTATCATATACTTCCACAGTAATCGAAGTCCCGTTTGCCGCAGGAACTCCGTTTATTGTTGCATATCCCCAGTACGATTCTGGAAATGGTGGGATCGCTGATACGGTCTGAATATTAATCGAAATAATTAGAAAGATTATAAATAATTTTACCATATTTCTATTCATAATATCTACTTCCATTAGATCTTTAAAATATCATCAGTGGTCATCATTATCCAGTATCCTTTGCCAGGTTCCATATTTTCCAGATCGTTCCCGAAAGGTGTATTTGGATTATATTTCTCCCAGTGGTAGGTCGAATCGCTTGCATTATATGCCCAAATGATACTGTAATTTCCATTGATTGAAGATAGGGCATCGGTTATTGTCTGTGGATTTAGCGAATTGTACCCTATTAAGTTCCAACCACTCCATAATTCAATATCAGTGAGTTCTGGCATAGTTCCGCTGATATTAAATATATCATCAGAGGTCATCATTATCCAGTATCCATTACCAGATTCCATAGTTGTCAGGTCGTTTCCGAAAGGTGTTGCAGGATCGTACTTCTTCCAGTGATCAGCTGTGTCGCTGGCATTATAGGCCCAGATAATACTGTAATTGCCGTTAATTGGAGAAAGTATAGAAGTAATACTGGTATCATCGGACATCAAAGGTAAGGAGATTATGTTCCAGCCAGTATGTAGATCAACAGAAATACCAGCTAGTGATATTTTAACGAGTCTGATAGTAGAGTTAATCCTATCAACATTGTCTGTTACAGTCAGATTTACATTGTAATTGTTTGTGGAAGTGAAGAAATGGGTTATTATTGGTTCAATAGTCTTTGTAATATTCTCATCGCCAAACTCCCATTCATATGAAACTATTTGTCCATCCAGATCATAGCTTGATGATGCATTGAATATTACATTTTGGTAGATAACCGGATTTTCTGGAGAGAATGTAAAGTTCGCAATTGGTGATAAGTTTTCTAAGACGATAATTGTTGTATTTATAATATTATTGTCTTCATTTGATTCATTTATAAAATCATCTTCATCAATAATTAAATACAGATCATATGTTTTATTTATCGGAATGAATGAGAATAACATACTCACTTCCTCTCTGAGGATATTCGAGGGCTCGAAAACTTTTGATTTTATGTTAATCCCTTCAAAATTTGGATTACCATCATATAAGGAAACATTAAACCGTTTAGGGAAAATTTTCCCTATGATATTCAATCGAACAAGAACTGTCAGATTATTACCTGAGTAAAATTCATCAGGATAAAAGGTAATACAATCTTCAACAAAACTGATATCGGGCCTTAGGACAGTAGTTGAAAAATTAACAGTTCTATAAAAAGCTGAATTTATTGAAGAAGAATTAACAAGCACAGTACAATTGTACTCACCGGGTACAGTTCCATTGTAGTATAAATATAAATCTTCTATATTTCCAGGCGAAAGAGTCAGATTTTTTAAAGAAATTGTATAATTCTCACAGTCATTACTGTATATTTCATTATTGAAGTTACTGGTTGTCCAATTTAAATTTTGTATTAAAGTAAGCTGAATAGCATTTTCGATTGAACATAACTCATTTGTATAGTTATCGATACTTTGGCCACTATTTTGTATTGAGAAATAGTATTCGGTATCTTCTCCTGGAATTATAGTTTGATCTCTGTTGTTTGAATATATTGTAAAATTAGATTTCAAGATTTTATCATAGACTTCAAATGAAATATTGCATGTTTGATTAAATGAAAAATTCGAAACATGTGAGTAAATACTAACAGTATATGTTCCCGCAATATCAATCCAATCTATTATTCCTGAATAATTTCCGATTAACTCTTCTGACGGAGTTAGTGAGACATTATAATATCTATTGTCAGGTTTTATAATCCTGACCGGTAAATCTCCAATATTTATTGGATTATTTAAAGCATCTACAATATTAACAGTTATGGGCATTACTTCATCTGTGAAAATTTCTTCTTTTGCTAATTGGATTGAATCTATAGAGAGGTTTTTAGAAATTTCAATTGTTTTATTTTTGACTTCTACTCTAATAATTTCATAGAATTTAATCCATGCAGGATGACCTATTGGATGCCCCCTGATAGCAAAATAATACGTATCTGGAGAAACATTTTGAGGTACAGTTACATTGAAATTTATCCTAATCATTTCATAATCTTTCAAATCAAATCTACTGCTTTCGATGTTTGTTATCCAGTTATTATTATCAAAGGTTGAAGTATCGATATCTATTGACGAACTTCCACCCCAATCTCTTAGCCATAATGAAAAATTTAAAATATTGCCGGGCTGGACATTGTAATAATCTGTTGGTGAGACTCCCATTAGGCTACTATATCCCGGAACGTTGACAATTACTGTTCTATTATAATAATTGCCTGAGAGGTCTCTGAATGATATGGTTATTGGAATTATACCTGCTTTAGATAATCGATAATCCCACGTTTTTCCATATTGGTCAGGATTATGAGGAACAACTCCTACATAATCTTCAGTCAGATTTCCTTTGTAATATTCCAATGGAAGATCTGGAGTAATATATCCAATTATATCTTCAGTAAAACTATTACTTACGTTTGCAGAAACCACTAAATGAGTTCCGGGATCCATCCCATCTCCTTTTCCATAATAACTCGTTGCGATGGTGATTGCAGGTAGAGGATTCGGTTCCGCAGAAATTCCATTTATTTTTACATTCGTGTATGTATAGTATAGTTTATTGTAGCAGAAATAGTCCAAACATCGATAATGATTAGTGCTGGCACAATAAATCTTTACTTTCCACAGACCTTTTTCGAGATTACCTAAATATTTTATAATGTGAGAATTACCATAGGCTGAACCTAAATTGTATTCAGTATTACTTGGCGACACTAATTTTAGTGCAATATTATCTCCAGAATATGTTCCCCACCATTCGACTTTAAATTTTTCGTAATCATTTGAAATATTTAGGTCAAAACTTCTCTCTTGATATTTTTCGATATAGGTACCAGTTTGCTCGAATATTTTTTTCCCATCTGGATTATGGTATGCAATTTGGAATTTTTCAAGTAGTTGATTGTTTTCGTCGTTAAAAATATATAGTGTGTAAATACCTTCAGATGAAACATTTAGATGAAGGTTAAAATACTGGTACCATCCCGGTTGAACATCATCAATCGAATAATATGCAGTGTAAATCGAACCATCGGGATTCCATGTTTTAACCTTAAACCTAATATTCTCAGCTGTTGCCTCTCCTAAGTTATAAACCTTATATTCTATTGGATGGATTCCAGGTTCTCTGATAATAGGGTCATTAAAATTTATTCTTTCTAGATAGAGTTCTGGTGGTCTCAATACTTTGATTGTTCTATTCTTTTGAATAGAATAAATGGGATTTTGTCCATCCACCTCTTTATTGTAAGATAAATATGCACGGATTGGAAATACTCCAGCTCCTGTTGCCTTGAATTTCCATGCATATTTATATGGTAAACTTGAAGGGAGATCTGATTCATAATTGAAATCTCCATAGTATATTGACAAATCATTCCCAGAAATAAATCGTATGGAATCATTTGTATTTGGTGCAATTAAATGGAATCGAGTGTTGTAATATTCACTTTGCCATAATTTGTAATAATCTGGATGATATCGAGCATCGTATAAACAATCATCGTACCAAGGAAATTCTGTTTCGTCCATCACAACATAGAAAGTGTCTCCTATTGATATATTGGAAATGGGCTTATTATTATTGAACGAACCATTATCTTCTTTGAAGAAATATATGTCGCTTAACTTTGGTTTTGGCAAAATATATATATTTTCTTGAACACCTTTCTCAATATTAAAATATGTGTTATACTCCTCTGACCAGAATTTCCCTTTGACATAATATTCAGGATGTGAACTTCTACTTTGAGTTGTTAAAGTATCGCCACGAAATCCACAATCTGGGTTTAATTTAGGTTTTGTTCTTAATTTAAATGAAACATTTATCGTCTCATTAGCCGAAATTGAATCAAGTTGATAAATAATTGCACTATCACCAACTAATTCGAAATCTCCGTCACGTAATGTTTCCAGAGTAATAGATATGTTTGTTCCATTCACAGGCGATTCAAATGTAAGATTATAATAGAAATCTGTATTTTCCAGAATTATTCTGCAAAATTCAGGACTTCCAAAATTACAAATTTGATAAGCTCCTTCACTAATTGAGTGATTATCAATTTGTGAGATTGAGTCTATAAGGGATAATTCACCTACAATAGGAGTCTTATAAATAAAATTCACAGTTGAAGTGTTATATGCAATTCCTTTGGTTTTTTCATGTGGTATTGCCCTTATTTCAAAATTAATACTTCCAATAATGTCATCCGGATTATCAATATATGATCCAATTAAATTTTTTATGTTTACTTTGACTGGTATTTGAAAGATTGCACTTGTAAATGGATTTAAAGTTTGATCGGACTTTAAGATATAATATGGATTATAAGGAGAATTGACAGGGTGTCTTTGGATATAACCATAACCACTTAAATAAACTGGATACGAATAAAAGTCATAAATGCTTTGGTTGTTAATTTGAATATCAATAGGGTTGGGTTCCATTTTTACATCTTTTGCATAAATTATTAAGTCAAAACCATTAATAGGGGAATCTCCACCATTGAAAAGAGATACATTCATGTATTGAACATCTTCACTAAATTTGAATAAACTTGGAAATTCAACGTTTTCGATGTCAAAATTCGATTCCAGAACATTCAACTCTAGCAATTTCAGTAAATATGCCAAATTACTCCTTTCTGGATCATTGTCAGACCCTGGCACATAAAACGGTAGGCCTTGAGTTCTTGCATTTATTTGATCATAGGGAATATCAATCCATGAATACACTTCAGCCTCTATATTATTTGTTCCAATTGATAGATCATTATATATTTCATCATTTAATAATGAGATTCGATCTGCACCAATATATGAAATATTAACAATTATGTTTACTTCATCATTTACACCTTTAGATATTGGTTCAAAAATACGAAACGTATAACCTTCAGTCTCTGGAAATCGTATTTCTTTATTATAGGAAATATCTATATCTCCTCTATATGAAAAGTCAGTAACAGATCCTCCCCTAATACCTGCAAAAATAGGTCCACCGTAATCGTTTGTAGTAATGTTTATTGAAAGAGTGAAAGGAGTTCCATATTCAATTTCATTCGTAATTGAGATGTTGTTAACCTTTATTCCTCTAATTATGACTTTTTCGATTTCTGTTGTATATGAATTTCCAGACCAATCATAGACTGTACCATAGAATTCTATTTTTTCACCGAATTGAAATTGACCTATGTTTATTTTATCGCTGAAATATGTTCCAGATAGTTTAATATGTTTAGTTTTCCAGACATCACTTTGAGTCTCCTTGTAATATAAAGTCAAATTTGTCAGACGACTGTTGTCCTTTACAATGAAGGTAAGAAATTGATCACTATTATCAATTGCAGGAGAGATTTCCATTTGCAATTTTGGTTGAATATTCTCAGTAATTCTTATTGTCCTTTCATCTTTGTAAATTTCGTCCGTGATAGTATCTTTAAGTTGATAGACTATTTTCCAATTTCCTACATTTGTGAGATCATTACTTTGATAACACCAACACCAACAACTCCAAGGATACCAATATCCATAGAGATCGCTGACTAGCTCATGATTTCTGTATTGAAAATTACCATCAGGGTCATAATATTTCAGGGTTTGATAGAATTCTGCACTATAATCCGATTTTTCCCAGTAATTATTATGATATGCATTTTTGACTTCATAGTAACTCCAAATTTTTCCATTATAAGGGAATTCGCTTGGAGGGGGATATAATACCCAGCCACTGCAATAATCTCCACTATAATCAATGCGAGAATATATCCCCAAATTATCTAAATAGATTCCCACCTTATTTTTAACATTGAAAATAAAGGAAAATGTCTTTTTTTCTTCCTTATTTAAACTATTCGTATAATGCAAATCAATATCGAATTTCACTTCACCAACAAAATCACTTCTAATAGTAAATTCAAAAGGAACATCTTGTTCTCCAAAGGTGATTCTATTTTGTGTAATAGTAATATCTGATTCTTGAGTGCTTACAATGGCAAATAAGTTAGAGTAGGGTGCATCAATATAATTATTTAATTTTAATGTCATTTTAATATGTTCACCTGGTTCAGGAATAGAATCTCCATCAGAATCGTAGATTATTACATAATCATTAAAACCAAAATCAGGATTATTACAACCATTGCTTAAAATTCCATAAATACCGGGACAAGCATCTTCACAATCACTGACACTATCTCCATCAAAATCATTGTCATTAGGATAAGGGTCATTTTCAAGCAAACATCCATCTTTGTCAGGGTCGATTGCATACTTAAAAAGAAAATCTACATTCTTTTCATGCCAATTTTCGGATATCTCAAAGAGACTTTCTTTTTCCTTAACCATTTCCCCAGCATAATAAAAAAGCTCATATGCTTCATTTGTTTCTTTTATTTTTCCGCTGATTTCCATAACTGGAGAACAAATATTACATGCCCCTTCCAAAGCATTCGAACTAATCTCATCCAGTTGATTTAAAGAATTTTCTTCTATCGATTTTACCAAAACATTTCCAAAAGCGAGGCCTTTAATGCTTCCTTCTCTATAATATCTCCAAAAGACAGTTGCATCTGAGTACGTCCAATTGTTTGAATCTTTATTTTGGATATATTCAGATGCCTTTCTTAAATCTTTCGAAGCATTATCAACTTCATTTTCTATAACATATTTTGCAACATTATCTACATTTATACTTGATTCTACATATTCCGTTGCAAATTCAAGGATAATATCGTCTGCTGTTTTTTTGACGACTTCTCTTGTACTCATGTCTGCAACACAGGCGCCCCCTGTAAAATAACAGATAACTGTGGTTCCCAACATCTTCGCTGTTATATCTCTTAATAACACTGTTATCTTTTGGGCTTCAGCAAGAAATATCATATTTTCTAGGCTATCTGCCATTTCTTCAAGATCGTATGCCAAAGTACCTATATTTCCATTCCACCCCATTTGTACATGATGAGAAACAGTAGCAGTAAATGCAGCATTTTTATAAATATTAATATCTTCAACAAGTTTTCCATCTTTTGTTGTAATATACCATGTCATTGTCGATGAATCTGGATTAGATTCATAATAAAGTGGATATGCGTCATACAAAATTCCATTGACTTCGACTTCGTAGTGTGGATATTCATCACCTATGTATGTCTTCCAATTATCTCCGATATAGATATAATCATTTACTGTAGAACCATCAATTGGAGTTTCACTTGAACTTGTCGTACTTGTAAAAAATACCAGCAATAAAACCGCTAAAATAACCATCACCGTCTTATTCATACATATCTCCTATATTTTTCCCCATATACGTTTCCGCCCTCTTGATTGTCAAAAACTCATAATCGTGAATATTATTTAATTACAGGAATAAAATTTAAAATATCATCAGTGTTCATCATTATCCAGTATCCTTTGCCAGGTTCCATATTTGCCAAATCGTTTCCGAAAGGTGTATTAGGATCATATTTCTTCCAGTGGTCAGTCAAATCGCTTGCATTATATGCCCAAATGATACTGTAATTTCCATCGATTGAAGATAGGGCATCAGTTATTGTCTGTGGATTTAGCGAATTGTACCCTATTAAGTTCCAACCACTCCATAATTCAATATCAGTGGACGCTGGCATAGTTCCACTGATGGGCAGAGTGTCATCAGAGGTCATCATTATCCAGTAGCCTTTGCCAGGTTCCATAGATATCAGGTCGTTTCCGAAGGGTGTTGTTGAATCGTACTTCTTCCAATGATCAGATGTGTCGCTGGCATTATAGGCCCAGACAATACTGTAATTGCCACTAATTGGAGATAGTACCGAATTAACATTGGAATCATCAGGCATCAAAGGTAACGATATCAGGTTCCATCCATTATATAAATCAATAGAAACATGTTTCACGTTCCACCACCAAGTCTGCATAGCCGTGCCATTTGGGTTTGTTACTACCGCAGAAACGTTCCAATAGCCTGCTGCCGCACTGATATTTGTATATGATGACTCATTTACAGTGGTCTGATTGAAAACTTCAGAACCATTGATCAGCCAGCTTACGTTCACAATCTGGTCTATCGTGATGTTGAATTTTCTCGTTACCCCTTCAATGTCGTTTACTATATGGGTTGGAGTAAAGGAGATTATGTTTGGTACAATACCATTGCTTAGGTTTACTGATGTCACAATCGGATTAAAACCAAATTTTTCAGCGTGTATGATCAATTGGGTCGTATTGAACGATCCAAACTCAACCATGCCAGTTTCATTAGTCTTTGATGTGTATCCATTTATGATGACATCAGCACCTTCGACAACACCGCCGAGATCGGTTTTTACTATAATCGTAGTTGTGTTACCCAACGTTTCAGTCTCTATCTCCAGACTGCTCTGTTTTTCAACGATAAAGAGTGTCTCCCCCTCGACAACGCAGTACCCTTCTGCAATCGGGGTCGCTTTCACGATATATGTTCCATTATAATCCAGCGTGAACGACGCTTCGCTGGTGGTCTCACCGGACGGCGTTGTCGTTTTCAGCGAGTATGGGAATGATACGATATCAAGTGTAACGTTCTTCACCATGACTGCGATGTTCACGCCTTCACTTGCGTTGTAAATCGGTTTGTCGGTCGATGGGAATGCAAGCAGCGTGTCCCTGGCAGTTACCGTGAATCGAGCGGTGTTGTAGTCAAGCGTTCCGTTACCACTGCTCATGTCGCTGGAGTTCAGGATGAAGTACATCTCGTACACGTCTGGCGTTGTCAGATCGAATGTCAACTGCTCGGTTGTCTGCTCTCCTGCCTGCAGCAGTGACATTTCGATTGAACCTGTTAGATCAGGATGTGAACCGAAATATTCCAGTCTTGAATTGAGTGAAATATTGCCCGAGTTGTGGATAGTGACGTTTAGACTCACTGTGTCAGGATCGTAGAATTCATCGTAATCGATGGTGATGATACCTGTCTCACAGGTCTCTGATCCCACACCGAATGATGTGTAATTCTCTGCAAAGATCGTTCCGAAATTGGTGAGATATACTCTTGGAACGTGCCACGTCTCGTTCTGGATTGTGAAATTGTAATTTCTACTCATATCTCCGGTCGTAACGTTGAAAATGTCCTTTATCGTTGTATTTGATTCCGGGGCAAAGATCCACAGCATCGCATCCTCGATATATGTGTCTGAACTGATGTTAACAGTCAGGTTCACGGTTTCGCCTGTATTATAACCGGATCTGTTCACTGCAATAGAGATCGAAATGTTCTGTGTCTCAGACTTAAACGATTCGGACCAGTCTGTGTTCAGTGAGATCACACGCTTATTTACTGGAATTGAAAGAATTGAGTCTGATCTCGCATATTTGAAATTTCTAATTTTTCCATCAGGAGATGTTGTGATCAGTATGTTTCCTTTCGGTACATATAACCCGCCGTCTGCAATTGCGGGAGATATTACATCATATGTATCCGGAGACTGGATTATATCCTGGATCGCATCTATGACATCAGTGTGTTCTTCATCTACTTCTTTTGCAAGCAGATCTGTGGATATGATCATACCGCCATCGATCATCCATGGCGAGAATTTCTCAAGCATATCAACATATTTCATATATGCTTTAACTGCTTTTACTATTGCATAAACAGCAGGTGCAACCCTGGGTTGGTCTGGAGGTACGATCTCATCTTCAGGGGTGGCATCGATCCAGCCGATATAAGCAGGAATGGTAAGTAATGATTCGGCATCTGCAACAGTCAGATGATAGACCCATACTGGATTATATTTCCCAGGAATACAGGCATCATAGAAGCACATGTCATCCGGCGGGTTAATAGATTCTATCTGTTTCTCTGCAAGATAATCCAGTGTTGGTTTTACACTGATCTCATGACCAAGTACGGTTCCTATATATAAACGGTAGATCTGCTCACCGTCTGTATTGCTTATTGCCTCTTTTCCGATGGAAAGGATCTCGTTTGTCTCATCCAGTTGATCCTGGGTATAATACGGGTCCAGGCCGCTTTTTGTAATCTGGGTTCGTGTATCGATTGAGTTTTCTTCATCGGCACAGATTACTCTATATACGGCTGGTTTTGTTACGTATTCGTTGATTGATTCGACAATCTTTTCATCACTTATATGGTCATCGACTTCCTTAATCTCATTCCGGATGTTGGTTATTGAGTTGATCACAGGATCCATATCATCAACTTCACTGCTGATCGAAGGGTCAGTGTTTATGAGGATGGTCTTGAATGTTTCAAGTTGTGTAGTAACTTCTTCACTGACTTCTCCAAGTTGTGATCGAAGGTTGTTTAGCATATCTTCTACGGTTACGTCTTCTTCTAATTCCACTCCCAGCAGGATTGTGTAAATATGATTGGTTAGTGTAAGTCCGGTTTTTCCGGATATTTCACGCATCTCATCTTTTGAGCAGGTACTGAGATCATCTAGTCCTTTTGTTATCTTCTGATATATCGCCGGGTCATAGATGATGATTGAGTCGGTGTAGGTGTCTGATCCTGCAGTCACGGTCAGTGTGTGCTCGCTTTTTGTGAGTGTTGTTGTGTCGATGTTGAAGATAACATCTCTTCCATGAAGAGTCTGTTGAAATGTGCCGAAATCGAGCGTTATGTCTGTTTCGAGGTTCGTTTCCACCTCGACAGAGAGTTCAGTTCCGAATGGAATGTCTGATGGATGACTGACTCTGGTTATTGCGTCGTCGCCGACTGATACGGTCTCAGTTTTCGAGTTTTTATAGCCGTCGTTGTCGGTCACGGTCAGCGTTACATCATAGTCTGCGCTGATTGCGTAGGTTTGGGTTGGGTTTTCTGCTGACGAGGTTTTACCGTCTCCGAAGTCCCAGTTATGGGCGGTTAAGTATCCGTCCGGGTCGTGGCTTGTCGAGGTGAAGGATGCAGTCAAGCCGGTGGTGGTGTGGGTGAATGAGGGGAGGGGGGACGCGGCAACATCTTTCACTTTTACTAACCATGCATCATAATCACCTGCTCCATACGAGTTTGTATGACCTGCAACTATGTAGCCACCATCTGTAGTTTGTTGAACAAATTTAAAATAATCATAGCCATCTCCTCCAAACGTCTTTTTCCACTGTTGGTTACCTGATGAATCAGTCTTTATCGACCAAGCATAAGTATAACCTGTGGAACCTGACCAACCTGCAATGATATAACCGCCATCAGTGGTCTGCTGAATATCTTCACCATAGTCATCGATAGTCCCTCCAAAGATCTTATTCCACAAATGATTGCCGAAAGCATCGGTCTTTATCATACAGGCATCAGAACCACCAGCTCCGGAAGAAGTTGTACTACCAATGAGGATATATCCACCATCTGCGCACTGTCTAATATTGTTATATTTGTAGGGCTTATTCCATAATACGTTACCATATGCATCAGTTTTCACCAGCTCATACGTAGCTGGTAACCAGTTAAATGCACGGATAATAAATCCTCCATCTGCAGTTTGCTGAACATTAAGAAAGCTTTTATTGCTATATGTTTTGTTCCATTGCTCATTACCTGTTTCGTCAATCTTAATTAATCTGGAAGTTGCGTGGGTTGGGCCTGATATTTCTATGATTATGTATCCACTATCAGTAGTTTGCTGAACATATCCACCAGTATAATAATTTCCCCCTTCGGTTGAATAAAGTGTTAAGACATTTCCAAAAGTATCAATCTTATCTACATCGAAAGCAACCTCAAGATTGTCTGCATGAGATATTACATATACATATCCTCCATCCATAGTTTGCTGGACATTTTCTACCGATGAAAAACGGCCATAATTAAAAACTTTACTCCACTGCACACTGCCGTTATTATCTATTTTTTTAAACCAACCAGTTGATTGAATCATGGGGTCATTTGGATAAGGATCATAAGTTACACCCCCAATTATATATCCACCGTCTGTAGTTTGCTGAACAGAATGGATATAGTCATCACCATACAATCCAACAGAGAATGTTCTATTCCACTCTTCAACGGGAACAGCAGCTGCTATCTCAAATGAAAGCAACATAATTCCCAGTAAAGTAATAATTCCACAAACGATTCGAAGTTCTTCTCTAATGTTATTATTAGTTACCATTTTATTTACTCCCCCTGAATAACTTGACTTTGTCAAATTTAAGAAAATTGAGGAGGATTTCTCCTCCTTTTTGGCATTAAATCTTCTCCAGTCTTACGTTATCAATGTTGTATGTGTCTCCTGCTGCCGTCGTTAAAGGCATCTGAAGATATTGAGATTTTTTTCATTATGTTTTCCTCCACTAGATCTCTAAAATATCCTCTGCTGTCATCATTATCCAGTATCCTTTGCCAGGTTCCATATTTTCCAAATCGTTCCCGAAAGGTGTATTAGGATCATATTTCTTCCAGTGGTCAGTCGAATCGCTTGCATTATATGCCCAAATGATACTGTAATTTCCATCAATTGAAGATAGGGCATCAGTTATTGTCTGTGGATTTAGCGAATTGTACCCTATTAAGTTCCAACCACTCCATAATTCTATATCTGTGGTTGATGGCATAGTTCCACTGATATTAAGTGTATCATCAGAGGTCATCATTATCCAGTATCCTTTACCAGGTTCCATAGATGTCAGGTCGTTTCCGAAAGGTGCACCTGGATCGTACTTCTTCCAGTGGTCTGTTGTGTCGCTGGCATTGTAGGCCCAAACAATACTATAATTGCCACTGACTGGAGAAAGTATAGAAGTACTACTGGTATCATCGGACATCAAGGGAAGAGAGATCAGGTTCCAGCCAGTGTATAGATTAAGAGTGGTACCTGATGCTGGTAATGTTGACGCAGTATCGTTGACCCATGTAAGGTTTATATTTCCGGATGTATCTACGGTGCGTGTGCTGAGTTCGTATGATATATCCGGGAGCAGTCCTGTGATATTGTAGTAGTTCTGCAGCACCGGGATGTTGGTGAGGAAGGTGCCGTTGAGGTAGAGTTCGGTGTGGTTGAAGTCTGGGTCGGGCGGGTTGGTCCAGGTCCAGTTAAGGTGTGTGATGCCAGCGATAGGATGGGGGTTGGTGATAGAAGCAGGGGGCGTAATATCTGCAAGTGTGATTTCAGGAATTGTATTAAATCCGTCATCAGCTGTCATCACCTCATTATAGTCCAAATAACCTGAATGCGACATTGTCAATGAATAAGTACCTACGGGTATGCCAACAAATATATAGCTACCATCTGGTTGGGTGGTTGCATTATAGTTACCCAACTTTACCTCGGTTCCGTTGTGATTATATCGGTTCTGCAAAAGTACAGTCCCTATTGCATAACAAGCATCAACAGAAATATATTCTTTAAAAATGTTCATGCTGGCTTCAGTTCCTTGCAACGTCCCTTTTATGATATAGATTCCAGGATCAATTTCTGGGGACGCTACAAGATTGATTTCTTGTGTTTCACCTAGTGCTAAAGAGAATCCTTCTGTTAAATTATAGATGGTATCATTATCAGAATTCACCAATTCGAGGGTTATGTTTCCTGAAAATGGGCCATCAGTTAATAGACTGGTGATATTGATCGGAACAATGATTTCTTCGCCTATTGATGCATTGGTTGGTGGGAAAGCCATTATACGGAGGGGGAATCTAGTTTCAAATTCATAGAGATTGGTTTGAAAATCAACCATATTTTCGTTTATGGGATCATAGATGCCTATTTCTACAGGTGGAACTTCAACCACAACACCCGGCGCATTATGAGATGTAAAGATGATTGCGATCATATGGTATCCTTCTGGTTCGATAGCCAAATTCCATGAGATGGCATTTTCATTTATCGTACCGCCACACGCATCGATTATTTCAGTATCATTCGGCATTTCTTGACTCAATGTAACGGATATTGGAACATCGAATGGATTCTCCACACAAATTTCGAGTGTGTAGTTAGTGCTGTTAATAGGAGTCTTTACCACTGATCGAACTGGGTAGGATATCATTTCAGCGCCGTCCATTTCTTCTTGAGATACTATCGAGTCTTTTGAAGTGACTATTTTTATAGTTCCGGATGTTGTGTAGGGGATGTGGGGATAAAAATTTGTAGACGCTGTGCCGACATAATACAATCCAGTATCGGTCTGACCCAACAAATCAAACTGAATATCATTTCCATCCGAAGGACGTTCGCCATACTTACCATCCTCATAATATTTTACACGAATGGTGTTAGTTCTTCCTGCACTGATCTTCAGTGCCGCCGGAACTGTCATAGGGGTATAGCTTGTGCCAAGGAGCCCCCACACACCATATTTTGCTGTCAATAAATATTCGGTGGTGGAAGTGCCGGTATTTTTAATGGTGACCTCAGAGTACACATCAGTAACGCATGCGTAATTGTTTTCACCCCAGAATATATACTCTGCAAGCACAAGATTATCTATCGACTCGATATTTCCCCGAGCAATCTGAGGAGTTACCCCATTTTCGATATTCATTAATCCTCTCAGGGTATTTGTATAGATGCGCCGAGAGGTATCAAACGCATTGTTATTTGAGGCTATTGCCAGATTCATCATCTGTGCATCGGTATTAAGTTCGGCATTGTTTTCATAGACATTCCAACTGAACTCTGCCATTTCAGTGACGAGTACCCCGGGTCCATCGAAAAGAAACAACATGCCGAGCTTAACGCCATACTTAGCTACAAACATTCCTATTTTTCCTAGCCAATCTCCTTCCTCGGACCCTGCAATATCTTGAGTATGGTGGAGTATGAGGTTTTGTCTTTTTAGATGGTCAATGAGGTATAGATTCGCGCGTCTTCGTTTAGTGAGGTCTTCTTCGTATAATTCAATCTCGTCTGACGTGAACTCCGGAATATTCTGTAACACACTGGATTTAGTGTCGTTAAGATCGGTTTTATAAACCCCTTCTATCATTTTTTCTACAGCAGGAACAAACTTCTCTTGTAAGGCAAGGTCACCTGCCAGATTCAACTTATAACTTATCTTAAAAGCTCCTACTGCCATTTCATCTATTGATTCTTGAGCAAAGTCGGCGGCAAAGTAGTACGAAGCCCCTTTCAAGACTTCGCCCGCACCACCGAAATCATGGCTTAACAGAGCGTTTCGAAATAGGTCTCTTGCGTATTCGTTATTATGTTTTAAATACATGAGATGTGCATATAAAGTATCTTCACCACCTGTAAAAGCAATTTTATGAAGATCGACATTATTCCCAGGAACCTCTCCGACGACGCCTATCGCATCAACTATGCAATCGAGGGCGATATCCCACATATCACCTTCTAATTTTTCGGAAAAGTAATCCCCATCTTCGGCACACCACTGGACTTCATCCATTATCCCATCGAGATTGTCTTGAGTTTTAGAGACTGTGAGGTCGATATCTTCTGTAAGAGAGAGTGTTGGAAAATCTAATACTTTATACTTACCCTCAATCTCATCCCACTCAATATACCCTCCTTCAAACTCACAATACCCATGCCCATCCCTTTCTTCCTGATCCATCACCGGGAACCCAAGATAACTATACGTTCCACCCATTGAAGTATAAAGGGCGTCCAGCTCCCCATATGTGACAAATGATTCACCCCTCCGAAAGTGACCCACATTTTCATCATCTTTATCACTAATCCAATGTATGGTGCCGGTCTCGAATTTAGTAAATCTTCCGGTCGTCCCTTGAGGTAATATAGCTGCGTCCCCTTCATCACTCGCCACAGGTCCTAATTCCGATTTATTCACAAAAGTATAATACCTTTCCCAGATTGCGCCATGTATATAGTATGCAACACCCCTGATATCGTTGTACATGATCACTCCTCCAGGAATTCCAGACACTCCTGGGAAATCCTGCACAAGATATCCCCATGCATAATGTACTTCTGTTGCTGGATTGCCCAAAACACCTACTCCGCCGTTTCGATTGTATGCGTCGATGAAAAGCTGCTCAATCGTTGAATCGGGGGCACCCTCACCGACAGAGTAAGCAGGAGGGGAAGAATGACCTAACGACCATGTAGGGTGAGTTTCTTCGCCATCCCAGTCTACTAGGCACGTAATACCCATACCGTCAGCTTTCATGACATAGATGTCCATATCACCGTCATCACGGTCAGAGATAAAGACGATATTCTGACCATCAGGAGACCACTGGGCATGTTTATCAATGGAATCACTGTAAGTCAGCCGGGTAATTACTTTGCTTGTGATAACCATGCTGTAGATCTCTGGGTTGCCATCACGCTCCGACACAAACGCAATCATACTTCCATCAGGGGACCATTCAGGATAATCATCATATGCTGGCTCATCTGTCAGCTTCGTTTGGGTGTTGGCAAGAAGATCTGCAACATAGATCTCCTGATTACCATCGCGATCAGAAGTAAAAACGATCTTATGGCTATCAGGAGACCATGATGGGTGACAATCGGCGTCGTTGTTATCAGTCACCGGAGTAAGAGCCCGGCTTTGAATGTCCACCGTATAAATTTCAAAATCATCAGAGGGATTTATCTTACAGGCAACAGCGATCTTCGTTCCATCTGGTGACCAAGCCGGACCCCATGCGTCATACATACCCTCCAAGAGACAGACCTGATCGCTGCCGTCAGCGTTCATGATGTATGTCGTCCAATTGCCGCTTCGGTTGGAGCTAAAAGCAATCTGTGTCCCATCGGGCGACCAAGTCGGGTCCCCATCGTCAGCATCCGGGCGGTTTGTGAGGTCGATCGGGTCGCCGGTGCCGTTGGCATTCATGACGTATACTTCCTGGTTTCCGTCGCGGAATGAGGCAAAGGCAATCTTACCGGATAGGGGTGGGGCAGTCCACGGATTCATCAGCGGATATCGATCCACGCTGCTGCCGCCTGGAATTGGATAGGGGGTATCGCCGATGCCGTCACGGTCTAAGTCGGTGCCGGGGTAATCGGAGTAGTAGTTGCCCTCGGTGCCGGAGTCCCATTGGTTGGTGCTGGAATCGTCGTAAGCGTTTTGGGTATTATTTATAATATTGTTGTGAAAGATGGAATTGTATTCGGAATAATCAGATACATCGATACCATGGTGGTAATAATTTATTACAGTATTATTTTTAATTATATTGTAGTTGCTACGTCCAACATACATACCACTATTGCTATTGTTCGATGCGATAATGATGTTGTTTGTTAATATATTATTACTCGAAGAGACTATTCCGATGCCGTTGCTATGATTTAGTATGATATTACCAAAGATTATATTGTCATTCGCATCAAACAGATCTATACCTGCAAATGAGCCCATAGAATTGTGTGTTGAAATAGTATTTCCAATGAGTTTATTATTGTGTGAATTTAGCAGAGATATGCCGGAGCCCATGTCGGATAATGGGGATAATGTCATTGTATTGTTAATCAGTATATTGTATGATGACAATACAAAAATTCCTGCATAAGGGCCGCCATTTGTACTGTAGTTAGTTATTATAAAACCCTCAATTGTTATTTTATCTGCATCGAGCCTAATTCCATCTGACCCTCTTGCATGCACTACTGGTTTACCTGCGCCCGTATCAATACCACGCAAAATAAGCTCCGTATTCACAGATAGAGTCTCATAATACGTGCCGCTCTCCACATGTATCTCATCGCCTTGGTTTGCATCATCGATGGCAGCCTGGATGGTGGTATAGTCAGTGCCTTTATTAATGTTTTGAACTCGAGATGTTGTAGCATCTTCTCCAAAAGCATAGAGGTAGTGATTACCATTTTCCGAATTTTTTGCTACATAAACGGTTCCATCAGAGCCAATAACAACTGGAGCATAGTAAGATACTGAAGTTGATTGTTCTTCATTAACATATACCCATTTGAGAGTACCATCTGGATTAATAGCAGAAAAATTAGCAAATTCAGTACAAATGTAGATTGTACCATCTGCACCAATCGCTGGTGTTCTTGGCCAAAACCACTCATTTGTTTCATATTCCCATTTCTTAGAGCCGTCGGATGAATTAACAGCAAGTATCTCTATACCAAATATGCCCGTTAAATAAATAGTGCCATCTATAGAAATTACTGGCCTACTTAACACTGAACCATCGCCAAGGGTAATGAAAGTTCTCCATTTTAAAGTGCCATCTGGATTAATAGCAACAAGATTAAATTCACCAAGGGAAGGATTTGGCTCATATTCAATTGAATAGATTGTACCATCTAGGCCAATAATAGGTTGCTCATAAAAACTATCTTCTGTAGCCGCAAAATTCCATTTTTGGACCCCATTATTATCAAAACCTCGTACTTCTTCAGATGCTAAATATATTGATCCATCATCTGCAATAGCAGGAGCAGAATGTCTATTACCCTCAATAATCGAATTCCATCTAATTGAACCATCGGAATTCAAAGCATAAAGTACATTTCGCAACTGATCGTTTATCCCAATAAAATAAATAGTCCCATCAGAGCCGACGGTTATTGATGTACTAGCACCCATTGCTGGAGAGTAATCAGCGGATGTGTCAAATCTCCATTTCAAGGTGCCATCTTGATTGATTGCATAAAGGATTCTATCATACTTATTGCCAAAATTTTGGACACCCCTATATATTGTCCCATCATTTCCTATTGCAAGAGAACCATATCCCAACCCCATACTATAAAAATCCCATTTAAGAGTTCCGTTTGGATATATGGCATAAATAACTCCATCTCTTGTTATAGTATAAATCACATTATTTGAATCAATAACCGGCTCAGAAAAAACCCCATCTCCAAAGGGATAACTCCATTTTAGTGTAGCTTCTTGTGCTCCCACGTATGGACTTTGACCTGAATGCTGGGAATCGTATCCAAACATTGGCCATGGATTTGCACTAGCCGCACTGATCACACATACGGTGACGATGAGCACTAGCATGAATGTCCTGCACAATATCCGGCAGCGTGTCATGCTGCTGCCTCCATCATATTGTCAACCCTGTCATTCACTGTAATACTGGTAGCACTTGCGGCCCCTGCGCTCAGAAGCAGCAGGAAGGGAGCAGACAGGGTGCGGGCAGTGCAAATTTTCAGGATATTTTTTAAAATTTGTGCAATTTTCGTTGATGGGTGCGCATGATTCCGGTTCAAGATAAAACTCCCACCCTTTTGACTTTCATATTTCATACCCGAGTACCCCCACGATCGCTCTCGCCAGATACATGCAGTCCCACGCATCAATCATACCATCACCGCTCACATCGCCACTTGCCGCTTTATCGTATCCTGATATGCCTGTAATGGCCCGTGTCAGGTATGTGATGTCCCAGGAATCGGTGATACCATCCCCGCTTAAGTCATCAGTGCATGCGGTTAAAGGACAATCTGCAAAAGACAGACCAGTAAGTGAAATAAGGATAAAAAGTATTGTTAAAATAAGCAAGGGTTCCCTCATAGATTGCTTCTCCTTATCTTTTATTTATTGATCCGAAATATTTGAATCACGATCAACATGGAAAATATCCCGGTAATAAAGTTAAAACCCGAAACTGCTGGCTTTTTATCAACAGGCATCTCCCCTGAAGATTCCTCATGGTCAGCAGTTAGTGGATCATTAGTTTCTTTTGAAGGCTTGGTAGGTTGCATATCCTCTAATGCTTCATCCGAAGTCCCGACGTCATCGTCTCCTCCACTTGATACATCACCAAAGCTTCTTTGGTCATTGCTGCCTAAAACCAGATCAAAATCTCCATTCACATTTCCAGATGTGGCAATGTCAGTTCCCTGAGCCGGGGTCGAACAGATAACACCCCCGAGCTTCCATGTAAGCTTATCCCCTTCATCAGCTCCTTCGTCTTCAGAAGTGAAGGGGTCATCAAATTCAACATTAACTGAATATCCACCATTTTCAAACTGTACAGTGGTACTTCCGATTATTTCTCCGGTATCATATACTTCCACAGTAATCGAAGTCCCGTTTGCCGCAGGAACCCCGTTTATTGTTGCATATCCCCAGTACGATTCTGGAAACGGTGGGATCGCTGATACGGTATGAATATTAATAGAAAAAATTAGAAATATTATAAACAGTTTCACCATATTTTTATTCATAATATCTTTCTCCATTAGATCTCTAAAATATCATCATTAGTCATCATGATCCAGTAGCCTTTACCAGGTTCCATATTTGCCAGATCGTTCCCGAAAGGTGTATCAGAATCATATTTCTTCCAGTAGTCAGTCGAATCGCTTGCATTATATGCCCAAATGATACTGTAATTTCCATCAATTGAAGATAGGGCATCAGTTATTGTCTGTGGATTTAGCGAATTGTACCCTAATAAGTTCCAACCACTCCATAATTCAATATCAGTGGGTTCTGGCATAGTTCCGCTGATATTTAGTGTATCATAGGAGGTCATCATTATCCAGTACCCATTGCTAGATTCCATAGTTATCAGGTCGTTTCCGAAGGGTGTTGCAGGATCGTACTTCTTCCAGTGATCAGCTGTGTCGCTGGCATCATAGGCCCAGACAATACTGTAATTGCCATTAATTGGAGATAACACCGAATTAACATTGGAATCATCAGGCACCAAAGGTAACGATATCAGGTTCCAGCCATTATATAAATCAATAGAAACATGTTTCACGTTCCACCACCAAGTCTGCATAGCCGTGCCATTTGGGTTTGTTACTACCGCAGAAACCTTCCAATAGCCTGCTGCCGCACTGATGTTTGTATATGATGACTCATTTACAGTGGTCTGATTGAAAACTTCAGAACCATTGATCAGCCAGCTTACGTTCACAATCTGGTCGATCGTGATGTTGAATCTTCTCGTTACCCCTTCAATGTCGTTTACTATATGGGTTGGAGTAAAGGAGATTATGTTCGGTACAATACAATTGCTTAGGTTTACTGATGTCACAACCGGATTAAAACCAAATTTTTCAGCCTGTATGATCAATTGGGTCGTATTGAACGATCCAAACTCAACCATACCAGTCTCATTGGTCTTTGATGTGTATCCATTTATAATGACAGCAGCACCTTCGACAACACCGCCGAGATCGGTTCTTACTGTAATCGTAGTTGTGTTACCCAACGTTTCAGTCTCTATCTCCAGACTGCTCTGCTTTTCAACAATAAAGAGTGTTTCCCCTTCGACAACGCAGTACCCTTCTGCAATCGGGGTCGCTTTCACGATATATGTTCCATTATGATCTAGCGTGAACGATGCTTCGCTGGTGGTATCACCAGACGGCGTTGTCGTTTTTAGCGAGTATGGGAATGATACGATATCGAGTGTAACGTTCTTCACCATGACTGCGATGTTCACGCCTTCACTTGCGTTGTAAATTGGTTTGTCGGTCGATAGGAATGCAAGCAGCGTGTCCCTGGCAGTTACCGTGAATCGTGCGGTGTTGTAGTCAAGCGTTCCGTTACCACTGCTCATGTCGCTGGAGTTCAGGATGAAGAACATCTCGTACACGTCTGGCGTTGTCAGATCGAATGTCAACTGCTCGGTTGTCTGCTCTCCTGCCTGTAGTAGTGGGATATCTATTGAGCCTGTTAAAGCCGGGTGCGAGCCCGAATATTCCAGTATTGAGTTGAGTGAAGTATTACCCGAGTTGTGGATAGTCACGTTTATACTCACTGTGCCAGGATCGTAGAATTCATCGTAATCGATGGTGATGATACCAGTCTCACGACTCTCTGATCCCACACCGAATGATGTGTAATTCTCTGCAAGGATCGTTCCGAAGTTGGTGAGATATACTCTTGGAACGTGCCATGTCTCGTCCTGGATTGTGAAATTGTAATTTATACTCATATCTCCGGTCGTGACGTTGAAAATGTCCTTTATCGTCGTGTTTGATTCCGGGGCAAAGACCCACAGCATCGCATCCTCGATATATGTGTCTGAACTGATGTTAACAGTCAGGTTCACGGTTTCGCTCAGGTTGTAGCTGGATTTGTTGGCTACGATGGTAACTGAGATGTTCTGCGGCTCTGATCCGAACGATTGAGACCAGCCAGTATTAAGTGAGATTACCCGCAGGTTTTTTGGTGTCGAAAGTACTGAATCGGATTTTATGTATTTGAAACCCTTTATCTTTCCATCGGGGGAGGTTGTAACCAGTATATTTCCTACTGGTACATGCAGACCGCTGCTTGTGATTGTGGGGCCATCCACGCTAACTGCGCCCTGTGACTGGAGTATATCAGAGATTGCATTTATGACATCTGTGTGTTCTTCATCGACTTCTTTTGCCAGCAGATCAGTTGATATGATCATGCCACCATCAATCAGCCAAGGGGAGAATTTTTCGAGCATATCAACGTATTTCATGTACGCTTTTACCGCTTTTACCGTCACCATAATGACGGGGGCGACCATGGGGGAGACCGTCGGTTCAATGATCTCATCTTCAGGAGTGGCATCGATCCAGCCGATGTATGCAGGGATTGTGAGTATCGATTCAGCATCTGCAACGGTCAGATGGTAGACCCACATCGGATTGTACTTTCCAGGGATACAGGCATCAAAGAAGCATAGATCATCCGGCGGATTCAGGGATTTTATCTGGCTTTCAGCAAGGTAATCCAGTGTTGGTTTTGCGCTGATCTCATGCCCAAAAACAGTTCCGATATCGAGGCGGTAGATCTGCTCTCCATCTGTGTTGGCTATTGCCTCTTTGCCGATTGAAATGATTTCGTTCGTCTCATCAAGTTGATTCTGGGTGTAATATGGGTCGAGACCGTTTTTTATAGTCTCTGTCCGTGTATTAATCAAAGTTTCTTCATCAGAACATATTACGGCGTACACTGCTGGTTTTGTTACGTATTCGTTGATTGATTCGACAATCTTTTCATCGCTAACCTGATCATTGACTTCCTTGATCTCATTTTGGATGTTGGTGATTGAGTTAATCGCAGGATCCATATCATCAACCTCACCGCTGATTGCCGGGTCAATAGTTATAAGGATGTTTTTGTATGTCTCAAGTTCTGTTGTGACTTTATCACTGATTTCTCCCAATTTACCCCGAAGTTCGTTCAATACGTCAGCTGCGGTAACGCCCTCTTCTCCTTCCGTACCCAGCAGGAGTATGTAAACGTGATTGGTCAGCGTTTTTCCGGTTATTCCTGATATCTCACGCATCTCGTCCTTTGAACAGGTGCCAAGGTCATCGAGTCCCTTTGTTATCGCCTGATATATCGCCGGGTCATAGATGATGATTGAGTCAGTGTATGTATCGGATCCTGCGGTCACGGTCAGGGTGTGCTCGCCTTTTGTGAGTGTTATTGTGTCGATGTTGAAGATGACATCTCTTCCGTGCAAGGTCTGTTGAAATGTGCCGAGATTGAGCGTTACGTCTGTTTCGAGGTTCGTTTCCACCTCGACAGGGAGTTCAGTTCCGAATGGAATGTCTGATGGGTGACTGACTCTGGTTATTGCGTCGGCGCCGACTGATACGGTCTCGGTCTTCGAGTTTTTGTAGCCGTCGTTGTCGGTTACGGTTAGCGTTACATCATAGTCTCCGCCGATTGTGTAGGTGTGGGTTGGGTTTTCTGCTGATGAGGTTTCGCCGTCTCCGAAGTTCCAGTTGTGTGCGGCTAAGTATCCGTCCAGGTCGTCGCTTGTCGAAGTGAAGGATGCAGTCAGGCCAGTTGTTATGTGGGTGAAGGACACAACCGGGAGAGCACCAGTAATACCAACCGCTTTACTATCATAGATAAAATCTTTGAGTTTCACTGAATTGTCATGTGGCGCGCTTCCGGGGTCGTGGACTACATATCCAACGCAAGTTCCAGTTGCGTTTTCAATCCATGAGTCATCATCTATAATGTAGCCATTATGCTTGATTAACACAGAAGAACCCGGGGTTCCGGTAACTTCTATCTGGAAGTGATATGTTAAAGTCTCACCGTTACTCAGACCATTCTCTGAATAGAATTCGAAGTAATTCGAACCATTAAAATCGCT
>Ga0255367_1014_pt1 | contig 57797 bp, 42 predicted proteins | sample ANMaggSeSYBR01D8_FD_182098 | JGI IMG/M metagenome (GOLD analysis project Ga0255367, IMG submission 182098) | Sediment cell enrichment communities from methane seep in Santa Monica Basin, California, United Staets - ANME aggregate JGI... | ecosystem: Environmental > Aquatic > Marine > Cold seeps >... | reverse complement strand
TTATTTGAAGCGTTTCTAAGGTACTAAACTGTGAAACCATACCCATTATACAGCCCTACCCCTGAAAATCGATTCTAGGTACTTTAGAATGCTAAATTTTGCTATCATATTGCTATAGCTTAATTGCTGTATGGCATACAAACTTTAATTTTTGTTCTGATTATTCGTTTTAAGTTTTTGCTTTATTTTTTCCCTTTTGCTTTATAGAACAAAATCCATTTGGTTTTTTTTTTTACGCTAGCAAGATGCCCGAACGTTAGTAGTCATTTGGTTTTTTTGTGTTTAATTTGGTTTTTTTTTTACGCTAGCAAGATGCCCGGACGTTAGTAGTCATTTGGTGTTTGCTATATAGTAAAGGGGGATTAAGGGAAAAAAAATTCTTTCATATCTATATTTCTTATCTATATTAAGACTAGAATTAGAGGTTGCGTCCATCTTGCCATTTTTTTGATTTTTATTTTTTCTTGTTAAGAATTTCATTTATTTCGTCTCTTTTGAATCTATATTTACTTCCTTCGTAATTTTCGTTTTCGAATGTCTTCCGGTTTCGTCCATCTGTTGAAATACTGATAAGACTTACACGAATCATGTCTTTTATAAATTCACTTCTGCTATCGATGCAAAACTCTGGATGTTCTTTTATGATTTTATCTAGTTCATCCTTCGATACATGGACGTATGTTTTGTATCTTATTTTTCCATTTTTCTTTTCTTCAATTTTATGTCTGTTCTTTTCAACATTTATTATTTTCCAAACTGGTTTAAGTAATAAAAATATCGTTCCTTTAATTGCACTTGCTCCACTTAATTTCCTGGCCGAACTTCTTGTTACTTTATCTATTTCACATGATATTAGACATATATTTTTTCTAATATGATCACCACATATTTTTTTCATTTCACTACAAGGGGTTTTTCTACCTTTGTAATATCCTTTTCTCAGGTTAACTGTTATTTCTTTTCTGATGTCTATCTCATCTTTTTTGACTCTTTTCTTATCTTTCTTATTTTCACTTCTTTGTTCATATATTTCTTCGATTATTTCCTGTCTCACTTCTTCAACTTTTACAGTCGATGTGAATCTTTTATAATCTGGATGATTTCTGAAATATTCAACTACCATTTCGTTACTATATCCATCGAATAGAATATTTCTACCTGCTTGAAATTTGAATTTATCTGGTACTAATGATGGGTATAAAGCAAATGAAACATCCACACAATGAAGTTGCTTGGATAGCATTCCACTTAAAGAAGTGTCGTCATATTCTTCTTCTTTTTCTTTTTGTTCTTTCTCCTTTTGCTCTTTCTGGTCTTTTTCTTCGATCTCAGATAATTCGGGTAACTCAGGCAGTTTGACAGGTATAATGTTACCAAAGCATAATGCAAGTTTTTGACTATCTTTTTTTATTCTCTTTTTTCTTATTTTTATTAGTTTTAGATCATCTATTGGATTTTTATGATCCTTAGGCATGTAGAATTGACTTCTATTCTTAGTCGTAGCATGAATTCCACATGGACATTTAATTACAGTTCCATATTTTTCTTTAGTTTCCGATGCCTTGCCTTGTTCTGGTCTTATTTCCACCGTTGTTTTTTGTCCTGATGTTTTTGTGAATCCAACTGATTTTATCACATGATTGCCAAATGCAACAATCTTATCTCCAGGCGTTTCTTCCAAGAATATCCACAGATGATAGCTTTTAGGACTTCCACTCTTTTCAATATAGGATGGCAATTTGTAGTCTTTCCATAGGCGTTTTTGGATCTTACGGATGTTTTTGAAATTATTTTTCTTTTTGTATTCAAGAATTTCCTTTATACGTTTCTTTTCTTCTTTTGTTAGCTTTTTGGTTTTCTTACTCTTATGGCAATCAATATCAAACACTAAGAAAAAACAATTGTCCTTTTCGTTGTGTGGATAGATACCAATTGTTTTTTCGCCGTTAAGATGTTGTATATATGTTTCAATTTCTAAAGGATAATCAGAACCTATATTTTTTTTCTTTCCACTTTTTGTAGTAATCCATTTTGGTTCTTTAGCTGGTCCAATTTTATTCCCTAGTTCATCGGGGTATTGATAATATGCTGTTGTCCTTCCACGAATTTTCTTATATAACTCAACAGCTAACGGATATAGTGTTAGCGTTTTGTCTGACATGATAGTTACTTATTTTTCTTCATAGGTTTCCACATATCACTTTCTTCTAATGCCATTCTGACTATAGTAGAAAAGGATGCATCCTTTCCGTCTGAGTCTGCATGTTTTGTTCTTAATCTACGCAATTGCTTTACTACTGGATTGCTTAATGTTATTATTTCAGCCATTATATATTTCCTCCATTTTGTTTAAAAATTGTTAGTGTAGTGAATATATATAATATGTTATATACTTATTCATTGGCATTTAGTATATAAATGCAGTAGCAACCACTAACGTTTATAATCGACCTGGTAACAAACTTACTTACCTGGTAACAAACCCATATGTTTATAAGCACATTTTAGAAATTTAATTAAGGGACATTAGATAGGAGGGGTTATATGGGTTTGCTACGTGGGCACGTGCAGCAGCATGGCGGTTATGGGTTACATGGTAATAAAATATATCTTTTTAATTAAAAATTATACACTGGTAAAAACACATACAGTAGCGTCCTTATATACACAGCCACTATAGCGGCCTATAGTGCGCTACATATATATGTAAGTAGTTACATACACACGTACAGGTTTTTTACAGCTTATCATAAAAAGATACTATTCTTTTTAGTATAAGTTGTTTAAAATTCAAAAAATATCTACAAATACGCACTAAAAGTAAACTGGGATTGGGTTTTAAAAATGAATTTTCATTTGTCCAGTCCCGTTTACAAAAAAATGGATGTATATTATGTTTTCTTTCACAGAAGAATTGAAAAGAAGAAAAGAACTAGCAATTAAAGAAGACAATCGTATTCATGATTTAAAAAAGAAGCAATTAACTCAGCATAAGTCTAAGCCAGAAAAACGTAGAAAAAACAAGTTCAAGAAACGTAGTTCGGATGATGTTCTTTCGGGTATTAAAGAATTGGATTGGACAATTACATTCAGTAAATCAACATCGTTACGTAATCGTGTTTTGTTTGATGGATATGACGAAGTATTTGATTCTAGATTCTTGTATAGTGGTTGTGCCTCTCGTGAAGGGATTGATATTCCTCTGTTCGAAGATGGGATTGATTATGACAAGGATAAATGGGCTCAATTCGTAAATGCAGTAGCTCGTACTAATAATTATCGTAAAGAACAGATAAGATTAAAGAAAGAAGAGTTAAAAACGCAGTCTAAACACGTTAAAAAATCTAAGAAATATAAGAAATCAAAGAAATAGTTCACATTAATGCTATGCATATGAGTGTCGTTTCAAAATAGGTTTTTGGTTTCATACAACCCACGTTTTTCCTATTTGAAACAAGGTAATTCAATATTCCACTGGCACTTAATATGACATCCGATGATGAAGACTGCGTGTTTTCGTAATTTTCACGCCACAAAGTTCTTCGTCTGACTTTTTTAATTCACAGTCAGTAAGTTTGTTTGTAGAAACAAGCAAGCTTAAAGGTAAGCGCTCTAAGCGTTCTGAGGTACCTACAGACCTTTTTAATTGGCTGTAGGTTAAAGTATAGGTACGTAAAATGAAACTTAAAAATTTGCTTCATGTACTGCTTGATGTGGGTATTGCTTTAAATCGAAGCTTATAAATCAAATCCCATCTTATAATATTATGCGCCTATTCTCCATAGACTCAACCTCTTGGTGTTTTTGGGCGCAGGTGTGCGAACATACCCCTTGATCTTGATTACTATACCCCACATCTCTGCTACAGTTGGGTGTGCCGTCGCAACGTTTGACTTTATCCCTCTCTTTGATCTACCAAATTTCCATTGATATCATACAAACTCGCTGTATCGCCATCATTGTTCCAGATAGACCTGCCACTTCCCCAGTACAGTTCAGTTGCGGTATTCGTTCCTTCTTCAGTATGAACTGTCACTGTTGATCTGGACTCTAAGGAAAATGATGGGAATGTATATGTGAATTTGTCTCCCTCATCTTTGAGTTCCCACCCAGTCAATGAGATAGAAGAATTTCCAGTATTCGTAATCTTCACCCACTCATCATCAAGAGAAAGGTCAGTGATCTGTACTGTAGAGGACATGGTTTGATTGGACTCATTTTCTGCAGGTACATCTGTTGAAGCTGAACTGTTATCATCGTCTCGATCAATCCAAAACACAGCATAAACCGGATAATGGTCTGATACCGCAACCGTTTCAGTATAGTTCAGCCCATATTCAGTGTCGAATCTGAACACCCCGCAATCACCTGCATAATCGGATGTATCTGTGAGTATAATGCGATCGTATGTGTAATTGGTTGATTTTGTTGTAGTGTCCTGGCTGTTATCAATGATCCAGACATATTCAGTGCTACTCATATCAGAGGCAGAGTCCTCATTGAAGTATGATCCGTCAGCATTGAGATCCCCCATTACAATGAAATCCTGCTCGCCAGGATACTCGATCTGTGCGTATTCAACAACATCATCCAGTGTGTTAATTTCTTCAGTAGCTTCGTCTGGGTCTGTGTGGATTGTAATAAGCACTGCATCAAAGTTGCCGTTTGGTGTTCTGAAAGATGTGATGTAAGGCTGTCTATGGAACGGGTCTGTGCCGGTGGGTTCGGGATATGTGTGTGGAGTGCCGGTCAGTTCAATTGTCTGAGTATTGTAGATGTATGCGTATTGTTCCTTGCTGCTCGTTCTACCGAGTCGTTCACTTACTACAAAATCATATTGTGAACTATTTTCGTTCACATACGTGACCAAAAGAGGGAGAGAAGTTTGTGATTGATCCCGGATTTCCTGTACTGCAACCACATCATAGGTACGGATTATTTTAGCAAGTGTATCCATGACTTCAGGTTTTGATGCTTTGGTAATGCCGAATACCTGAATGTTGAAAGCTGCTATTTTAACTGTATTATCTGAAATCGGGGTTACTGTTTCATTGGGAGTAGGTACAGGTGTAATTGTGGGAGTGGGTGTTGGCGTTATTTCCAGAGTTGGTGTAGCTATCCCGGTAGCAGTTGAGGTTGGAGATAATGACACATTGTTTACACTATCTTCAATGCAACCTGAAAATAGTATAATCGCTGCTATAACTAATATGCATGAGATGGTTCTTCCTGTGATCTTATTTTTAATTATTCTCAGATTCATATCTAAATCCCCCTTAATCTATCTAATCTGTTATGATATTAAAGTATAGGCATAACGCTTATAACGGCTTTTAATCGAAAGTACACAGTTTAAGTATCAAACCTAGGACTTTGTGTGCATCATGGTTTTTATTGCTCTTTTATTGCCCTGGATGGAGTGCGAACATTGCCCTTGATTTCAACTGCATCATAACAAAATATCCACAAATTCATAATCTCATGAGTTTTTGATTAATTGTAATTCTTCTTTAAGCCGTTCAATATCAGCTTCTACTAATTCTCTGAAACTTTCATCTATAATGTCAAAGTTAATCCCATCAACCACATAATCCAAATCTACAGATCTTCCTGCAAGTGCTAGTCTGATAAATCTTTCTAGCAAATCTTTTAAATCATCTGATGCTAAATGCTGAAAAGGTACAATTTCATCAATTTGTTTTAAGTCAATATAATATCCTTTTTCATCCCCAGTATAATGCATAACACGTGGATTTCTTAATATATCCATTAAAGGGTAATACAATTTTTCAAGTTGTTTTTCAATCTCGGCTATTTCCTTTGTTTTTCTTTGTTCCTCTAACATCTTATGTGTAGAATAGGCATACCAAATTGTGATTACTATTAAAACTGCTGTGAGAATCTGCAATCCATCAAATTGACTCAAATCAACATCCTGAGCCAGAGCTAGATAAATAGCTGTACTGACTATCCCAAGCAAAAAACCTAAAAAAATAAACAACCACGATTTAAGAAAAACTTCCCAATTCCATGCCATAATTCACACTTTCCTATTTTCACTAAATTCAATAAATCAACCATCATCCAATCCTTCAAAAATAGAAAACCTTAAACCATTATAGATGTTTTTATATTATGCGCCCTTTTTCCATAGACTCAACCACTTGGAATTTTAGGGCGCTTGATGTGCCCAGGACTCACTATTCACCAAATATTGTTAGCTTCTGGGTGCATCTTACAATTATAGGATGTTAAGGGAATAATTGATGTGAAAGAATGTATACCTACAGATATTGAGGTTTTTTAGAAGTTTATTGCCTCGAATGATATCGATTATGGTAATTTTTTGGCTTGGTTTTTGTCAAAGATGGGTTTTAAAATTAAATTCCCTTATGTTTAAGTTCGAAAGGCTCCAATCAGCATTTTGCGTTGAGTCAAGTTTCTCTTTCAAGAGAAAAATGGGGGGGGGACAACGTTCCCCCGCTGAAGGAAAAATTCAATCTCCTACTTAAAGAATTTGAAGTTCGCATTGTGATAGGTGCCATCTTTCAACAGTATTACCAACCGACGGCAACTACCAGCCCATGCTTTGTCTGTCTTCCATACGTAACTGTACTGGTCTAATGTGGCGTTGTAGGAGAGACTGCTTGAACCAGCTGTGACAGTCTCATCGATACCAACGATAACAGCATCTGAATCACAATTAACCTCTTCAGATGCTGGATAACCTGTTGCGAATATATCAAGACCCTGGTCACCGCCCAGGCTGAACTTCAAAGGCACAGCCCTTCCGGATTTCACAGAGTTCCACATTGGGAGATTGTTTATTGGGCGGAAGAAGCCTGCAAAGTTGTAGCTAACGTGATACGAGACCGTTTTTGTAACTGAATTTCCTGCATTATCAACTGCGTCTACTGTAAAGGTCTTTGTTCCGACTGTAGCAGTATCAATAGCTTCACCGTTCTGTTTTGTTCCTGTTATTGATGCGATTCCTGATTCCAAATCTATAGCTGACCAATCGGCTAATATTTCTTGATTTAAAAAATATTCTCCTTCATTAGATGGTACATTGATAGTTATTTGTGGAGAAGCTATATCGGTTTTTTCAATTTTGATTATTTCGCTATTGACAGGTTCAATATTACCTACATTGTCAATTGAGTGATAATATAGTATCACTTCTCCTTGTGTGTCAATATTGAAATCTGTAATATATTTATTCCAATTAATATTATCAAAACTGTATTCAATTTTATTAATACCTACACTATCTGTTGCTGAAAGACTTACTTGGACACCAGGTTTATACCAACCATTATCACCGAGAATTCCAGAAATTGTAGCCGTTGTTATTGGAGGTGCTAAATCTATTCGAATATTTCTAGTTCTACTATCAATTCCTCCGTTAGCATTTTCCACAGTTAAAGTTACGGCGTAATCCCCTTCAGGATATGTGTGGTCAACTGTTTTTTCGTTTGCAGTTGTCCCATCTCCAAGATCCCACTTATATGATACGATATTATTCCATGAAGGTGATGCGTCGAAAATAATATTTTGATTCGTTAAATATGAATATGTAAACAATGCTTTTGGCAATTGCACATTGACATTTTCATCAAATGTCCCATCATTATTTGAATCTACATTTAAAGTAATCATTTTTTCTTCTGGAAAATTGTTCCAATCTGCTGTATATTGATGTACCACATTGGGTAATATTGGGACTTTTGTAAGAGATATTTTATTGTGCTTTGTACCCCTTACAGAAAGTATATCTAATCCATATTCTCCTGTATCAGTGCCTATAACTTCGTATCGGTATGTATCTGTTGCTAACAATATCATGACTGACTTACTTTCGATATCGTATATTGAATTTGGAATTTCTTCTTTTACGTGTCCATTCACCAATCCCGTCACACGCCCTTGAGAGTCATACATTCTAAGTTCTCCTGGACTATGTATTTTGCTCATTTCATAATTATTATCATACTTTATAGGTCCCATTTCCACTATTCTATTACTTAAATATACAGCGCCTTCTTCAGATATGTCTGGTATCGCACTTACTATTAAGTCTAATATGGCTTCTTGTGACCTTGGATCTTTAAGTGCATCTTGTATTTTTGGAAATAGGAAATTACCTGCACTATTTCCAACTTCAGGACTACTTAGATATTGTTCTATAGATATGTCTCCTAAGGCTGGAACTTTCATTGTAAATATTCCCTTAAAAACTAATTTTGTAATAAGCTCTTTTTGTACATCTCCCTTATCAAATATATTTTTATCAATTTCATAATTTACAGCCATAAATCCATAATCTAAAATCTGACCTGCAGGTGGATATATACTACTAACACCGGCTTTAAAGGCAAATTGGCTCAAATCTCTTATTTCCTTAAAGACAAAAGTTCCATGTGTTAAACTGCTTATATAAACATTTCTTGCATTTTCATAACTAGTAGCTGCATTTATTTCGTAATTTCTAGCAGAATTCAAATAATCTTCAGCTTTTTCTACATTTCCTTTTTCAGCATATCTCTTGGCATGCACAAGGCTAGTCATTCTAAGCCCTCTATATATCATACCTTCAGTATAATATGCATCATAGTCATCAGCCACCCCATCAATATTTATCCAAATTGCTCCCACTGCCGTATCAAAATCATCTGGATTGTAAAGATAGGGTTCTTCATACAACTGTCTGTTCATTTCTTTTCTGATTTTTAATAATATATCTGTATTTACAATCCCCGAAGCTGATTTAAGTAATAATGCCCCAAAAAATATATTGTCATCATTTGATGGATTTACAGTATAGACATTTATGGTAGTATCTCCATTGGACACGAAAGGTAGTATATTATATAATTCGTCATCTGTACGAGGGTTAACGGGTAAGGCATTTGGATCGGGATTAGTATTGTCATCATCAAGACCTCCCACTGTTAGAAGAGCTCCATTTGCAGGACTCCCATCATCTTCTCCTCCAGCAGATGAAGTCATACGTATTCCATTAACATCGATTATACTTCGTTGACCCCCAGGTTGATGACCATATGATATACCAAGACTCAAATCAAGCCCTAGATTTGGATCGCTTTTATCTATTGGATTGACCAATCCTATATGGAAAGTATCTCCTAATACATGTTGTGCACCAAAAAGTATTATAACTTCAGTATCAATAGCCTGATTAGGATCATCAAATATTACTGCTAATATTTCTCCATCAATATTATATGACATTGCTGAATTTTCTGTTATACTAACATCTACTCTGCCGGGAGAAGATCCATCAATTATTGGCTTAATAATACTTGTTACATCAGCCCAATAATTCCAAGAACTAATACTGCTCGGTGTTTCTATGTCCCATATAACATTATTTCCAGCAATTTGGATATCGCCTGGGGCTAACTTATAATTTTTAAATCCCGTAGTAGCTGCTGCAAAATATGCTTTTCTCACTGTCGCACCTACGGGTTTTTCTACTTGGATATTTCCAGTATATCCAGGATAAACGCCTAATCCATCTATTGAAAGACTTATTTTTCCTGTTTCTTTTACTTGAGGAACTATTGATCCGAGGAGAACATCTGTAATAGGTGCTCCTGTATCGTTAGTTCCAGGTTCAACTTCTTCTGCCCAAACTATTCCTGGAAACAGCAATAAAATAAATATTCCTAACAATTCAATTTTCTTAAATTTTCTCATTTTCCCACCTTTCTCATTCTAGTTTCAATGCTTTTTATAAACTAATCCCCAAATCCCCCTACAAGTTTCACTAGCAATAGTTGAAGATGGTGATTCTTAACATTAACTCACATTTTTTCCAGTTATTCATCCATATAATAATATATAAATTTTCCGATTTATTTATATGCAATAATCGGATTATTTTAAATAAATATTACAATAAAATTTTATGTTGCTAATAAAAAGCTAAAAAGTCAAAATGATTCCTGAGCATCAACCCAGATGCCCCGCTGTGACAAGAAGCTACATTATGAATTGCAGCAATGCCACTCCTTCCATTCGGAGTGACCTTACTATGGCATGTGCTCTTAGTAATGAGGGCGTGTGAAGCCCATAGGACAATGTGGAGAAGTTCGAGAGTCTAACCCGGATCATCTGCTAAGGTAAAAATGTTATGAAGAAAATGGGAAGTCCACCGATGCAAACAATCTATGTTATTTAATACACTATTCTCTTTTTTTAAAATACCTTTTAACGTGGATTGTAGCTAAAACAAGCTAATTCTAAAGTACCTACAGACAATTTAATACAATTGGTTAGTAATTGGGTATAGTTACATCTTTTTTTGTACTCAATGCGCTTAGAATGCAAATATATTTGTTTCGGAAGTTCCATGAATATCAATTTTATTACACATGTTTTTACTTCTGTTTCTTAACCCATGCATAACTCAGTCCCATTAACGTGATCAGATTGTATTGCTTACCGCTCAGCTTGATGGATTGCCGTCTCTGGATACTCAGCAGCCCACGTATCGATCATCTTCTCGAAATGCCGTCACATCAGCCTCTTCCCGGTCCTTACGTTGATGAAAATGTGCCCCTTCTTCCTGTTGCCCACATAATGCCGAAGCATCTCGCTGGTATTTCTGGTCAGCTTCATGGGCTTCATAGTCTTGGGTGCACCCGGGATATGGCGCCTGGTCCAGCGGTTGTACCTGGCTCTGTCTTGGGGATACACAGGATAGCATATCCTGTGCTCCTGGTAAATCCGAGTATTGAGAGGATTTAGCGGTAGGTGAACTCTCCTGTATTGCAGTTCTACAGCTCCCGGATATTCCTGCCTTGCCAGTAGTTTCTCAGAACATTGAAGCCTGGACTTAAGATCCCTTGCCCGCTGGTAGGCCTCAACTCCCTTTCTCTGGTAATAATGGATCCTGGCCCTGTATGATCTGTAGCTTTTTTTGAATGATGACCCGCCAGGATGGGCTGACCGAATGGGATCACATCAGCCATCTTGTGGGTAGTCTCAAACCTGCTCTCTGCCTCAGCTTTTTCGATGGCCTTTTATAGCCGACCCTGCTGTGCCAGTGCCCGCTGCCGTTTAGCTTTAACCTGTTCCGCATAAGACAGCTTCTCACCTACTGCCTCTCCCTGATCTGCCAGTTCGAAGGCTCTGGCGGGTATAAGATTAATCCTTTGCATACTTGTCCCCTTACCTCTGGACCACCTGAATCTTGCACCCTTCATTTTACTTTGAATATCTTCAGAAGGCCTATGGTTAAACTTGATTTCAATTCTATTATGAGTGTTGTTCACCTGCCAATTCGCCTGGGTTTTGTCATCCGAGTCTGCAATTTTAATAATTTCAAAGTAATTTCAGAAAAAAATGCTATGCTCTAAGGTAATTTCAAAATTTCAGTAATTTCACACCATATTAGCAATAAAAGACTTGGTATTTCAAATAGACTTTGTATTCCAAATATTACTTATCCAACAATATGGTTGAAATTGTGAAATTATGAAATTACTCCGCAAAAACATTGCCAATAGTAATAAAAATTAATTTCAGATTCTCTGAAATTAATAATTATTACTAAAATAACACAATCTTACCTAATCAATTTGAAGGCAACTGTGTTAGGACCATATTTACTCTTCTCATGGTTTGAAATGCCACTAATATCTCTAATGTCTTCTTTATTTACTGCTTTGAGTTCCTGCAAATTCTTGAGTATCCTTGTTAAACCAGCATTGCTTATTTTGAAACTTTCTTTTTCAAGACTATTAAATATTTCTATCCTTGGAACATATCCATCAAGGCCCCAGTTTCTATCTTTGGAATCCAGATTGTACTCTTGTTCCAACATATCGAAAACGAATTGTGCCTCCTTTGATAATTTAGTCTTCATTTGAACCTTGGATAAATTCCAGATCCGTAATGCATTCTTGACATCTTTTTTAGTTGCAATGATTCTATTTTTTTCATCACGCTCACGATTGAACATATTCAATTTTGCATAACAACGAACCATGTCACCAAACAAATCAACATTTCTGGGAGTTGTTTCAATATCCCCATAATCTAAATCTTCAGCAATGACAACATCAGATTCATCTTCCAACAATATTTCATAGATTTTCTTGTGGATCTTAACAGATTTTGATTTCGGGCCTAGTATTTTTTTCTTCAGTCCTGCATGGATTTTACGAATTCGCTCATATATTTTTTCTATCTGTTCCTCCGTCAAATACATGTTGATAATGAACCATCTTGTTTTGAATGGCATATCTCCAGTTTCATCATTATGAGTTATCCACCAGACGAGTCTTTCAGCAGTAGTTAATACTATACCTTCCTGCTCCTTGACTGTGAGATTTTGCTTTATAGTATATTGCCAGCTCCCTATTGTAGTTTTCATTATTCGTAATGTATCTTTGCTCGTGACATCCTTTTCATCCGCAAATAAAATGGATCCTTTCTCAATCGGATTATAGTCGAGTGCTCTTTGGCTGATATTTAAAGCGGAATATTTCATTTCATCTGGAACAAATGGATATTCTACTTCAAATAGGAATGATTTACCTGTTTCGGCTGGACCACTTACATCAATGTGTATGCCATTGGCAGATGGGATACTTGGGCAAATTACTGATAATTTCGTTAATTCATTTGGCCTCGTATCACCAACTGCCATCTTTTTTGACTTCTTTATCATCCAATCCATAGGATTTTTTGAGTGCAGAATTTTCAAAGCTGCCTTATAGTATTCGTCCTTTTCATTCGGTTCTGGTCTATTTTCAATATTTTCTTCTTTCATTTATTATTTCTTCCTTCTATATTTGAGAATCCTATTTTCTTCATCAAGTGCAAATTGCAATTGATTCAAATGGACTCAGATAATCTATTTGCGATATATATAATAAGGTTAAGTTAGTTAACTTAATTATCATGGAATTAAATGAAAAAGAGATGGCAATATGTAAAAAATTAGCTTATAATGACTTAACTTTTACAAAATTATTACATGAATTTGGACCATCCCAAAAAATTAGAATGTCAAGACCCACTTTGGATATTTATCTCAAAAAATTAGAGACAAAGGGTTGTATCGAAAAAACCGATAAAGATCCAAAAGATCGACGAAGCTATAAATGGCATCTTAAAAACTCTGATAAAGTAGCTGTAAAACATGCTGTACCATTTATTCTATATCAATATTTACTGAAATCCTATTTTCAAATACGCGATATAAATGATAATTCACCGCAAAAAGTAATTGAACTTACAGAACAACTTTTAGGCAAACTCATTCTTTATTCTATTATTTCATATGATTCTGCAAATTTTGAAAAAGCAATCAAAACACTATCATATCTTAAAGAATTTTTTAATTCATCTGCTTACTCTGGGATTTTAAGTGACTTACGGAGCTCTTATGATTTAATAGATAGTGATGAATATTTCAAAGATTTTGTCGATATTAAAAAAATTCTCAATTGTCCAGAGATGAAAGATAATGAACAAGTCATGCAATATTTTGATAAAGCTTTAGAATCTGATTTGAACCTCTATCGTGAATGGTTAATGTCAGAATATGGTAAAGAGGATAATATTAAAAATTTATTCAGTGATTATGAAAAACTTGGATTTCCTGCTTACAATAAATTCAAGCAACTAGCTAATGAGATAGAAGATGAAGTGAAATACTCTCTTGAATATAAAGAATTACTTTTAACAAAAGAAAAACGACAAAATGAAATCGATAAAATGCTAAGTGAAATTGAAGAAAATATTAAATAATTTTTAAAAAAGTAAAATGGTATATTACCATTAAAACTACTGCAAAAACACAATGAGCAGCGTTCAAATGGCTTCTATGGGGCAAATTAAGCTAAAATGTATCGGCTATTGTAACTATTCAGCCCTATAAAAGAGGGAGGCTGGTAACATTAATTGGGTAAAGAAAGTGTCAGGATGGTGAAATAATTGCTGGCAAATCGAGACCGATAGAAACTTCAACTGATGAATCCATCTCCTGCTATGGGACAATGCCAACCCAAAGCCAGATGCGGGAAATCCGCACTCACGGTTTTATAAAGAGGGGATGGCTGCAAGGCCTTCCCTTTACTCTAACGAGTGAAGGATTATGCTTGAATACGTTATGTAACAAAAATGTATAACATTAAAAGCCATACTTTGGAAATTACATTAAAATTTATAGTAAACCTTATTAATTAATAATATAAATTTACACTGAAAATATTTTTATTGATAAAAATGACAAATTCACCAATATTAGAATCTGCAATTGAATCATTAGTGCATGGAGTGGAACATTATTTCTTAAAATATGGTAAATCAAATAAATTCCCTTTACTTCACATTGATCAAGCTGTTGAATTATTACTTAAAGCAAAAATCCAAAGCACAAAAGGATTGAGTATTTACACAAAAAACGGAAGAACAATAGATTACTTTGAATGTTTTAAAAGATTAAAAAATATTGACATTCCAGAAAGAAGTTTTCTCGAAGAAATTCATGATAAAAGGAATAGTTCACAACATATTGGTACTTCATTTGATAATTATGAAACTGGATTTTATGTTAAATTCGCATATTCCTTTTTCAAAAATTTTATGAAAAAGGAATTCGACGATGAACTTGAAGACTATTTGTCGGAGGATATTAAAAATTACATAGACAACATTATGATCGAACCAAGTAAAATATATGATAGTCAAATAAAGTACATAGAAGACCTCATTAAACATGGCAAATATGAGCAATCTGTAATTTCTTCTTGGAATGCTCTTGAATTTTTAATAAAAGCATATTCTGATGAAAATATTGGGAAATCAATGGATGAAATCATAGAATCCATAAAAGGTAAAGTAAAAATCGAAGCAAATGATATTGAAAAATTAAAAAATGTTCAAAAACTAAAAGATTCTATTTTTTTCAGTGATACAGAAATTGATTTAGAAAAAGCTACTGAAATTTATAGTGACACAGTAGATATAAGTAATAGTAAAATTGTAATAGTCCCAGTAAAAACTCCTGAAAAGATTAGTATAAGAAAAATTTCAACCGACGAGAATGCAGAACCTGTTAGGATTATAGATGACACAACTCCGGTTGAAAATGTGCAAGAATTATATTTTGCGAATTTAAAACTTTATAATTCTGATAATAAATATATTTCCAATTCTGATTCAATTTTAACATTTTATAAAAATCGATATGAATTAAGAATTGAAGATATTGAAGGATATGAGTTTTTAATTCAAAGTGCAATCCATTATAAACTCCCTTGTTGGTTTTGGGCAAAAAAATTAACTGAAGATCAAATTACCGAGCTTATTAAAAGGAATTTAAAATTTTGGAAATATCTGCCGATTTTTTATTCATTAGATGTTTTATTGCTTCTTTCAAATAAAAAAAGTACTGAACTATTACAAGAATTGACTAAAGATACTCGAACAAGGATAAAGTCAAAATCATCTAATTTTTTAAACATGAAAAATAATCTTGTAGAAATTATAGATTATTTTAATATTAACAAATTAAAAAGACTCGAACATATCAGAAAATTAAATTCAAATAGTCCTTTACCAAGATCATTCAATGAAAAAATTACAAACGAAGAATCCAATAAATACTCTACTGTTCTACAAATTTTAAAAGATGATCGTGGTTTTGAAATTCTAAATGAATATTATAATCACGGAGATGAAAATACAAAATCTGTAATAAGGGATGCACTTTCATTTATTAAAGATGAAAAAAGTATTTCATTTTATATGACTAATGACATTTGGAATTATCCAGATTATATAAACATCGTAAAAAAACTAGATGCGGCAGTATATTGTCCAAAGATAAATTAGCATATTTAACTGATGATGTTTACATGGCTTATTTTACATTTCAGTTATTCAAATTGTCTGTTTTTTATTATTAAAATAAATTATCCGATTTTATTAAAACTTTGGAAAAAATCTGATAATTATACAAACAAGCCTCCTCCCGATGCCTTTCGGATTTTAATCCGAGGTCCCTGGTTGGCGTGCCTTGAAGCATAAAAGAAAAAGATAATCAAACAAGACATTGGAATAAAAATAAGCATCCCCACAGATAAAATATAAAAAATATATTACCATATTATTAAATATTAAAACTCTCATAAAACCAATTGTGCAGATTCACGATCCTGAAAAAGCGAGCGAAAAAAAAAGTATTACTGAACATATTCCTTCAGTCATAGGAGCATTTATAGCTCTTACGACTTTAGTAATTGTATTAGCTACTCTAGATTATGATGAAAATATAATAATTGTCCTATTATTTATTATCACAGTTGTTCTTATCATTGGATTTTTTGGTAATTTAATTAAACAAAAAATAACAAGTTATTCACAAAAAAAAGAACAAGATAAATTTGCAAAGCATCATTTTGAAGACTTTAAAAAGCTTGTATTGCGTTTTGAGAAATTCGCTGATCCATATAAAATTAATATACGAAGGGCTGTAGTTGAAATTAAAAGAAATCATGATACATTCTCAAAGATACATATTCCAGATTTTACATTCTTTGAAAATTTTTATGTTCAACATAAAGTCCACCTTAATCAATTCAATGGAACTAAGGTTAGTCTAATAGCTTTAGCCATGGAGTTTGCAAATATTTTAGGTATGTACAATAAGTTATACATATATGAACCGATTGAAGAGATAAGAGATATTGGGTCAGATGAAGTCCAAAGAGATTATAAAAGAGAATATAATCAATGTCGCGATGAATATATAGATTTTCTAAGATCTTATAAAAACTTCGCTGATGATGCAAACAAAGATTTTAAAGCAAATGATTTTAGGGGATATTTTGATATCCCTGATGAATTTTAACTAAGTTAATTAAAGTTGCAATGAACGACTAAATAAGATGATACAGGTATATTTTATTTGGTTTGAAGGGGATAGTCGAGATTATAGCAGGAGATAATGCTGGAAAAACGCTATATTCAGGCTGGGACATTTGTCCGTGGTATACCTGTAACTACGGGAATGGAGGCAATTTTGATGGATAAAGCATTAAAAGAATATTTAAAGAATTTAATAAAAGAAGGTAAAATAATAACGAGGGTCGAATACAGAGATAAATATGGTGAAGTAAACCAGGAAGTCCATGTCAGGGCGATTAATGCACAATATATCAAATATAATTCAAGTGGTCCTGATACAATAGTAATTACAGAATTAGGTTTAGAACAATTAGGAGTTTTGGGATTGATTAAAAATAATTATATGATTTTAGGATTATTGATAGCGTTGATTAGTATTATTGTTACCTGGATTGTGTCCACATGATTTTATTGATAAGGATATATATTCCATATCCATAATATCAAATGCTCTTAAACGAATGTGAACTACCTATCCTTACGGATAATACTTCCTGCTAAGACGGTACTCATGTATCCATCTCCACAAACGTTAATTCGGCCAGTCACGTGGCTTCAAATTGGAGATTTGTAAAAGTATAAAATCAATCACAGGGTATTAGCACCATCCGCTATCGTTTCAGTGTTCTAATAAGAACACATGAGAAACCATAGAGACACTGCTCACTGTGTTTGTTGGTTTAAGGGGTGCTATTACCCTGTGATTAAAATAAGGCTTCATGTATTGCCTGGTCTGGGTATCGCTATAAATCGAAGCTTATAAATCACACCGCATCTTTTCACATTATGCGCTCGATTCTCCATAGACTCAACCTCTTGGTGTTTTTAGGCGCACTGATGTGCCCAGGTTCATATCCCCTCAAAAGATTTGTTTTCTGGGTGCATCTTACAATCATAGGAGGACATAGGGAATACTGCCCTATAATCGCTATATACACGCCTGGTTGCAATAATCTGAAGTCTGTAATTAGGTTAGTATTATGCTGTTTGAAGACCCTGGACTAATAGTACGGGGATAGTTATTCTACTACGACGTACGCGAAGGTCGGGTTGGTTGTGTGGCTGGTGTGTTTTTGTGGGGTGGGTTGGATAACTTAATACAGGAGAATGTTGAACAGTGTAGGTGATGATTGAAGTTCGTCCGGATGGATGTAGATGGACCATGTTCGGATATACAACGTTATCTGAAATAGGTCTAGAAGGTAATAAAAATGGATAAAGAATTTTTAATGGATTACGAGGCAAAAGAAAAAGAAGAAATAGAGAAATTCACAAAAAAATTTCGTGAAGGGAAAATTGGAACTGAAGATGTATATCCTCAAAAATTTCGTTTGAAACTGAATAAACCTTATACCACGTCAATAGCTGGAGAATTGATTTGGACCCAAATTCCATTATATGGAACGACAATTATTCCCCTACAGCCGACAAGAAAGGAGATTTTTAAAAAAATTCATGGATTTGATACTGAGGATATCGATCGACTAATTGATTTCGTAAAGGAGAGCGGAAGAATTCAATTTGCTCTTGATGATTATCCTACTAAGTACATAAAAATGGGTTTTCTTGAACCTCTTTTTAGCGAGCTAAAACCACCAAAATTGACGCATCTAACGTTAGATTGTATTATAACTGATGAAGAAATAGAAGACTATTCTAGTGAAATAAGAGATTTACTAGAAAACCCACAATCACTTAATTTTATTAAAAAATATATTGAAAAAAAGTATCCTGAATCAACGATATCTCAAGATGAGGTTAAACAAGGTATTTTAGATGATTTGATAAGATTGAAAGTATTAGGGCATGAAGATTTAGTTGAAGACTTTATAGGATGGTTAGCGACAGTCGATGCTGTGGAATATATATCACTTCTACAAGCAATTCACGATATATTTCTTTCTCCATATGACCCATTAAAAGGGATACAATCCTTCAAAAGGCAAGAGGTGCATAGATTACATAGACAGTTTTCATCATTCGATTTTACTACCAACAAAGAAATAGAGCTACCGTACGAGGTTGGAATATTTCTAAACGACAAGTTGGATCTCATAAAGCTTCAAAACTTGAAAGGATCAATTGAATTAAGCGATACATATGATTTATACGACCTTAGAAAAGTGATGAATGCACTTAATAAAGCTGTGGAGGAAGAGAAGATTGATAAGATTGCCGGGAAATCGAAAGAAATTTCTTCAATTTTTGAAAATGTATGGAGTGATACTAATAAACTAAGGAAGAGGATAAATAGTAACACATCAAAAATTTCTTTTGGGTTTGGTTTTATGGGCACTGTTGCAGGTCTTTTAACTGCAGGACCTATTGGTGGATTATTAACTGGACTTGGATTTGTAGTTGCTGATAAATATTTGGATATAAAAACTTATCCGGATCTTAGCGAAAAGATTGCGAAGCTTAGAGCGCAAAACCAGATTATACATGTTTATGATTTTAGAAAGAAATACAATAACTTTGACCCAAATCAAAAATAGAACCACTTCAGATAACAAAGTTTAAACGCTACGGGCTAACGCCCTTGCCCTACATATGGCACGTCTAGCTATTTTTACATCCGAAGAACAGCGGCTTTTTGAAGTGGATACAGATTTTCAGTTTTTTCATCTCTCTTGCTTTCGATTATTGGAAGTATTGTACGAGTATTGTAGTGTATTGTAAATCAAAATACCTGTAATAAGTAAAATTTAGGTAAAAGGGTATATTATAGGGATTTCTGAATGATGCTCAAGTATATAAAGAATGTTCCATATTTATATTTTGTTGCAAGCATTACTTGTGTAATGCAAGAAACTATATATATTTCATACAGTATACTCATTATCGATTAATAATGCGAACATCTAAAGTAACCGAAGAAGAGGTTGTGACATTCTTTAAGAAACATCGTTTTGTGACTTGGAAACAGCTAACATCACATTTCGGCATTACGAGACAAGCACTCCAAAAAAAACTCACAAAACATCCCTATCTCACAAGCCTCAATAACAACCATCAATATCTCGCCTTAAAGCAATTTATTGGAAAAACTGATCAATATGGAATTTGGACATACAAAGGGATTGTCTTTTCTATACACGGTAACACTCCAAAAACTCTCATGCATCTAATTCATTCTAGCAATTGCGGCTTGTCAACAAAACAATTGGAACAGATTACGTCCGTAATGTGCAGGGGAATTCTCCTCAAACTTCTAAAACAAGGTGAGATTACTCGAATCAAGGAAGGATTCGACTATATATATTTATCGTCAGAACCTGAGGTAAGGAGAGCTCAATTGGAAAAAAAAGGACTTGTATCCCTGGAAATTTTAGTAGAAGCACAAGTATCCCAGGCATCAGAAAAGAAGGAGGAGATTTGTAATCTCCTTGAACTTGGAGAAGATGATTATTTTCTAAGACGATTGGAAATGGTACGCAGTGTGAAATCAGGGAGAAGCAAAGCCCAAGTAGGAAGGGAACTTGAATGTAGTCCTGATACTGTTCGAAATGCATGCGAAACCTTTGAAAAATATGGTGCAAAAGGACTCATCATATCCCGAGAAAAGTCAAAATATAAGATGACTGATACCGTAGAAAGGGAAATACTCATAATAAAGGCAAAGCATCACAAATGGTCTCCTGAAAAAATCGGGACCGAAGTTCGTGGGCGAAACATCGACATAAGCAATCAATCAATTAGAACATTTCTCGAAGAATTCGGCCTTGTCGGTCAAAAAAAAACTCGCCACAAAGCATGAATATCTCCTGTGGAGGAATGTTCTTGCTGAAGGCCATGCTCCAGTACATTGGATTTGATGATGTTGTAAAAGAAATATTTGATTCCGGACTAAAGTTCTCGCCGCTGAACCTCGCCTATACAATAGCATGGATGACTGTCAATGATGTGGATGCCCCCTATCAACTAAATGATATGGATTTGAATGATCTTGCAGTACTCCTGAACGTTCCTAAATCACCCTTGAAGGATGACATCTATGACTTTTTTAAGCTTCTCACCGAAGATGAATGCGAATGCTTCGTAGACGAGCTAGCCAGATGCTATAAAAAAGCAGGTCTCATTGAAGGATTAGTGGTATTCTTTGACAATCATACCATACCGTACTACGGCGGTGTCCCTATTGGATTCGTATATCATGCAACCAGGAATATGCCAATCAAAGGAATACATCTAGCCCAGATCAACGACTTTAACGGGAACTTCATCTTGTTTAAGCTAATACCATCCACCACCGAATTTGCCAACATACTCGTAGAACTCTTGGAGCGTATGAAGCGTGTTCTCAATATTACGGTCCCTCTGACACTTGTTGTTGACCGGGAAGCTGAGGGTCTTCCGCTTTTCCAGGAGCTATGCCGTCAAAATGTCTATTTCACCGTTGTTATTACGAAGAACTCTAAGACCACTAAGGAAATGGAGAGCATTTCAAAGTCTGATTTCAAAGAAAGATTCAGGGATAAGGAGAAAATAACAGAGACAGAGATTACACTCAAGGGGATTTCATTCAGAGCTGGTGTAATATTGCACGAGAATGGGAAGCGATATGGGTTCAGGACCACTATTCCGAAAGAAAATACACCAGATATCAAGGTGATCGCAGGCTTCATACCAGCAAGGTGGCGTCAAGAGAACAAGTTCGAAGAGTTGAAGAACGGAGAAAATGGGGATAAGATCGCAAGGTATGAGTTCATAAATGCTCCAAATATCCATCTTCGGAATAAATACGATGAATTACAGAATCAACTTCAAAAAGTAGGGGAAAGACGAGAGAAGAAGGAAGGAGAACTGGAGGCTTTAAGGAAACGATACGAGAAAAAGAACCAGACTTACGAAAAAAGATTGAGAATAAAAGATGAGGAGTTAGATAAGCTCGAAAAAAGTCTCCGTAAGGCTGGTGAGAGGACTGTTTTCAAAAGACGATTGGAGAAGAAAATGAAGGAAAGAGATGGCATTGTACAGTACTATTCTGTTGCACTATCAAATATTGAGAATAAAATGGATGACGTTACTGAAAAATTGAAGAAGGACAATACCAAAAAAGAAAAGATGGAAGATGAAATTAAGAACATTGACCTTGATGCAGAATTCTTTCAGTTGAATACCGCGTCTACTACTTTTAATATTGCTGTTAAGGAGGTGGTTGCCAACGTAAACTCCGAGTTGACGAAACGGATATCTCATGATGGCCGACCTATGAAAGTGAATCGTGCGAAGAAGGTCCTTTATGGGCTTCCAGGAAAGATAACGATGGATTCTTCAATAAAGACCTTGGAGCTTGCCCCCATTAGAAATGAAGCAAAACGAATGAGAATTGAAAATCTTTGTGACTGGCTGAATGAAAAAAAGGTCGAAGATACCGATGGGAAGAGGTTGGTTTTTAAAGTAGGAAACACATAATCTAATATTGTGAAAGAAGTGCCATTTCAGAAATCCCTACAATAAGTTGATATTGAAAAGAATAGATGATTTATCTAAAAAGATTGATGAAATTAATCGAAAACTGCCTTAAATATTATGAAAAGGAATTAATCAGTATTTTTTTCTGTAAGTGAAGGTGTTTTCAGCAGATTAATTCTTAGATTATTATAACTAATAACCTAAATTGGAGGTCAATATCAAATGCGGGGGCAAACTGCCATAAAAGAACTACAAACGCTTCTTAATGAAACTAAGAAAAATGCGGAGATACCTTCTAAAAAATTAATAGATATGCAGGAAATATACTTCCAAAGGAATCCAGATTTTTATACCCAAAAAGATCTAAAGCAATTAAGATACTATCTCAAAACTGTTTGTTATAAGTTTTACTTGGCAAATTTTAGTCTTGAACAACTGTGGGCATTTAGTCTCAATGAACGAAATGAAATATTCTTTGCTCTCTATAATAGTCTGGATCAATCTGAATGCTCTGATAATGAACTACTTTTAAGTTCATTTATTTTAGAAGGCTTTCTATTCCAGAGTATGTCGTTTCTTGAATTTTATAGGCTCTATATATATTTGGTCTTTAAACCTGGAACTCCTATTTCAATGAGCAGGAGTGACTTCTATAATAAGATGGACAAAATTCAAAAATCGCCTTTTGGTGAGAAGGCACAATGGGTGAAAACATATTTTCAATCTAAAGTTTTTGGAACTAATAACGGGCAATCATTTGAACTTTATCACTGGGGAACTTTATTGGAGGACTTAAGAAACAAAGTGGCTCATAGAGACCGCTTAAGCCCATCATTCGATAGTAAAGAAACCTTAGTTGAAAAAGTATTATTTAATTGGCCAACTCTGCAAAAAATGACTTATGATAGATTCTGTCAATATATGCAGAATGGGATGTTTTCTTTGATTACAAATATTTCTCCTATATTGTATGAATTGGAATGGAAATCAGGCCCATATAATCCAGATCTCTGGAAAGGGGATTTATAATAGTAGAGAATACTTGCAGATTCTGTTATCCTCTTTAAATTGCATGCCTACAGCTGAATTAAAGGCAAAAAACATGTGCATCAATGTGTAACCTCTTAAATTTTCTGAGATAAATAAATCGATACTTTTATAGTGAAACATATAGAGGTCGTCCAACAATTACTGTCAGTAATAAATCTCGTGCTTTCTTTTCGATTTAAAGCTCCAATTCGTCTCCTTTTTATTTGGATTTTTATTACTGGACAGCCTCTATAAACGAAGAGGAAAATTGATGAGTGAAGTGAATTACGGCAGGCGTAGGAAACTATTGGTCAAATGGGAGTTTAGTATATTTAATAAAGCGATAAAAATGCAATATCCACAAGCATCCTCCTGCTGATCCTGACTTTGTGAAGTAGTCCCGTCCCAGTTCCATAACCAGATTATCCCTTTAGCAGGAACAATACCCCAAACACCAAAAACAAAATACCGGACCCAATCCTCAATTTATCCATCGGCACCATTGTCTGCAACTTCCCCCCAATAGCAACACCCAGCGCACTTACCAGCCCCAGCCCCACCACTGCACCCAGGAACACCATGATAGGGGCATGGTACTGGGCCGAAAGTGCTATTACAGCAAGCTCGGTCTTGTCACCCAGTTCTGCAAGTGCTATTAGACTAAATGCAGTCATGAAAGCACTGCGTGCTCCAGGGTTTTTTACATCGCCATTGTCACCATCGTCATCCATCAGGATAGTTATTATCCCGAACAATATGAACAGCAAGCCTGCTACAATCCCGATAATCTCAGGGCCGATAAAGGCAACTACCACTTCACCCAAACCCACTGCCAGCGCAGTCAATACTATAAAAGCAGCCATCAAACCGGCAAACACATGTGTCCTGGAATACCTGGCAGATAGTGCTATTATTATCAACTGGGTCTTATCGCCCATCTCTGCCAATGCGACAAGTCCGAATGTAGCAATGGCAGGGGTTATGTCCATGTTATTCCCCGGTCACGGGGCAATCAGTGCAGCAGCCTCGGTAAACATCTGATCAGAAACTTCATTCACCTTCTCAAAAGGCGCATGTACATCTACCATAATGAAATATTCATCCTGCACAGTTTCTCCATGCAGACAGAGCAGGTCGGCGTTAGCCTGTGCTATATAACTCGTACCTTTCCTTCCAATTGGTAGATATGCTCCACTGCTGAGGCTGTCCCAAAAGATATACATTCCATACGGCCTGCCATTGCCTTCGAGATAACCTTGCCATATCCAGAAGGTTAGATTTCCATACGATCTTTGTAAAGTATTCCACCCCATCTCGGTAGTATAATAATCAAGGACTTCCCTGGCAGCTTCGGGACTTTCCATCTTATATACCGAATATTCTACCTCGAAATCAGTCATTACGGATTCGCTCAGATATATCAAATTAGCCTGGTCCTGCACCTTTGAAATAAAAATTCCATCAGTCTCATCATTCATTGGGTCCATTAGCAATGTCACACGCCTCATCCCACTGATATTATCAGGGAAAAATGCGGCAAATTCAGGTTTAAGGACTGGTTCAGGGATATTACCAGTAAATAATATGGGATGGATGTCAGTACTTATGTCAGGTGGTGGGCCAGTGGGATAATCTGCCTGGTTGGTTCCGCCGCTGGATAGCAGGTATGCGATCACCAGTAATAATCCTGCAATGATAGCTATGTAAGGTAAATTTTTGGTCTGTCCTTTACTGCTAGCTGTCTTTGGAATCTGCTCACTGTGGTTATTACGGGCAGTATCTTCTGTTTTAGTACTTCGTTTCTTTTTAGCCAAAAAAATCACTTTTTTTCATTTTATATAAAGTAAAACTTACTCCATCTTCAACGCAGTAATTCTAATATTATCGAGACCGTTACATTACATGTTGGTATTATCAAACTAACCGCAGACGAACGCCGATAAACGCGGATGTGCTGCCTGAAAATCTGTGTTCATCTGTGGTTTAATTAAATTCACCAACACGAATTGTAACGGTCTCCTATTATCAACAACCTTATATTTGATTATTGTATGCTTCAACCTTCACATGCACAACTCTTCTCACTGTGCGGCATATATTTGAGGATAGTCACAATTGGGACGTATTAGCTTGGCTAATACAGATATTTTTCACATGCGGAAATTTCATCCAACACCCGGTTGCTTACCCTCAAGTGTCCATCCGAATCCTCCCTCTGGCCAGCTTCAGGCCAGCAGCACCCACATCCACCGACACCCTCCCGATAAACAAGGCAGGAACTGCAACACCCACTCCAAGACCTGACAGCCCTGTGATCCGGCCGGAACTCCTACCAGGCAAATCTGCCAGCATCCGAAGCATGGCAGCCAGGATGATCATTGCAGGATGAGGATTTTTAACAGTAAGATAAAATCGTATAGTTAACCTCACAGGCAGAAGAGAACACAATGTTAAATTTTATTGCCCCCATTATCGAGTACAGAGGAAATAAATGCGAACGGCAGGTATAATACACCATCACTGTCCTTTAGAACCTCCCTTGATGTGATAACTGTCCTGTATGGCTCATACTTCTCCTTAAAATGCATCAGGGATTTTGTCTTGCGCTGGTAGCCGCTCTTTGATTCTATAGCAATAAGCCTTCCTTCCTTTTCCACAATAAAATCCACTTCTGCCTTGGATTTGCTTCTCCAGAACTTTACTTCCACACCCCCATACGCCAGCTGGGAAAAAATAAATGCCTCGTTCAGCATGCCGATATCCTGCCTCATACTGTAGGGCCTGAAATCATCAATAATGGTATTCCTGAACCCATTGTCAAAAAAATATACTTTTGGAACCTTGATTATCTCAGTCCTTTTGTTGGTAAAAAAAGGAACAATCCTTTTGCAGATAAATGTTTTCTCAAGAATATTGAGATGCCATAAAAGCCCCTTATAGTCAAAACCCGAAACCTCGCCGAGACTTGCATATGATATAAGCCCGCCAAGTTCTATTGATAGCGCCTTGATCAGCCTGCTCAGGTTGAAATCCGTTGTTAAGCTCAGCATGTCCTTTATTTCCCGTAAAAAATAAGTACTATATATATTATTCAGAACCAGCCTCTTTTCTTCACCGGACTTTGATATTGCAACCCTGGGATATCCGCCATAGACAATATACTCATCATAGATTGCGTTTAGCATTTCCATAAGCGGCTTGCTAAGCACAGGCAATTCGCCATTTTCATATAGATACGTCCGAATTGCATCTTTCCTGCTCAGGTAGGTATCAAAAAGCTCCTCATTTTGGTATCTTAGAAACTCTTCAAAGGAAAGTGGATACAGGTTAAAGACAAAGATCCTGCCTACGAGATATTTTATGCCATGAATTGTAAGTCCGGGGGCAGAAGAACCTGACACCAATATTTTTGTATCCGGGTAATGGTCATAAATATACTTTAATTTCTGCCCCCCTTCCTTTGCATACTGGAACTCATCTATGAAGAGGTACCGATTATTCTTTGCATAAAGTTCTGCAAAGGTTTGCTCATCTTCAACGAACATCTCAAGTGCCATCCTGTCATCAAAGCTTATGAACACTGCATTTTCAAGAGTCTGGAAAATATGCTTTAGAAGAGTTGTTTTACCTGATTGCCTTGGCCCGAGAATTGCAATTATTTCAGGTTTATCAAGATTCTCCTTTATCAGGCTCTCCAGGTTTCTGGTTATATACACCACAATAATAACCCTGCTGAAATTTAATTTAATCACATATTAGCAGGGATAAAATATAAAGATATGCATGGATGTGCAATATAAATCAATGTCTCCATTCATATGCTGAGAACCCCGGCCCATAAATTAAATATCATCCCCCATTAAATTATATTGACAGATGGAGCGTGAGAAACAGGAAGAATGGTATGGACGACTCTCATGCAAGTTAATCCTTGATGAGTGTATGTATGATATAAATTATATGTTTCAACAGCTATGCCCGCCGCAGGCAGCACCCAACAACACTCGCGGTTGCCGCCCAAATCCAGTGTTGAGCTTATCAGGAAGTACCTGCAGAACCTGCTAACGTGGGTGTGTATCTTGCCAAGGAATTCTTCCACAAGTTAGTGCACGAAAACAGGGATTATCCTGGAAATGTTGGCTTTAATCCTGTTATCCCGAAGTTCATCTATATTACCAATAATACTGCTATCAATAAAACATCTATTGCAAGGGTCGCTGCACCATTGACTGCAACAATTTTGCCTCCCAGCTTCGGACCAAATAGCGACACATGCAGCGGTAACGAATGTTTTACGAATCGTGTTGAGAACGATATTACATTACCCAGTAACAGTGCGATCAATACTCCTTTTGTCGATATCATCCCATCACCCAGAAGGCTGCCCGAAAGTATCATTCCCGAATATGTGTTCACGATCAGTGTTGCACTGATCAGTGCAATCTCGCTTTCCAGTCCGAGAATGTTCATAACCGGATCCAATATCTTAGAGAATGATTGAAATATCCCCAATTCCATCGCCACTGAGGTCAGGAATAAGGTTATTAACATTATGGGTGTAATCCTTTTCAGCATTTTATATGTGCTAGCAGCACTTTTATTCAGTGCATGTTTCTTATCTATCGAAGTATGGACAGGATTTGAGACGGATGATTGTGAGTTGGTGGATTGGTTGTCGATATCTTTTAGCCACAGTCTTGCAAGAAAAATTCCAAGACACGTTTTCAAGAGTGCGACAAACCCTCGCAAGCACACATAGATCACTCCTGTGGTGAATCCGAGAATTGGGATCACCACCGGTATGAAGAACGTGAATAGATGGGAGAGAATACCTGGAAAAGAAGTGATCAGCGAGACTGCGATAACCTCTCTCTCAGATATTCTTTTGTTGTTCAATCCCTCAGATAGCATAGAGTAACCGGCAGTACTGCTGAACGTACATGTTAGAACAGAAAGTGCCGATATCCCGCTGATCCTTGCTTTAGCAGATAAAGGTTTGACCAACCGGTCAAATTTCCTCATCAGCCCGAGATTAACAGCGAGACCCGTTGCAAAAATGCCTATGGCAATGATTGGAACGATTTTTATCACATAATAAGCAGCATATAACAGGGACGTTGATATTATCATTGAGTTACCTTACTGAGTTTAATAAACGAAATTCGCAATTTACATGTTCCCATTGAGATGTCATACGATCACTTAGTCACCTTGTCCATGTCGCAGACATCTCATGTGCACCGGTATCAGCATGCTTCCAATCCGGTTCCTTGAAGTGATTCCTTCGGCATTCCAGGTAGATCCAACTCTTTCATTCTTGCCTCACCACCTGATTGATATGTCTTACCGGAATGATGTATGGTCTCTCGCTATTGCTCTTAACCAGAGCTTACACCATAAGCACGTCAGATCTTCCCGACAGTGAGCACCGATCCAGGATTCCCTGCGGCAAATATCCTGCTATCAACAGCTATCAGTACGCCTGCGTTCTTCACAGGCATCGATGCTATACCATGAACGAGCATTGCTGCTGGCTGATACATCCGTGCACGTACATGAGAGCGACGGATCTCGCCTGTTTCGTATTTATTCATTTAATTAAAACTCCTATAATATACATATATTTTTCATGCCGATCCGACTGCCCGCCTCCCCTCTCGCACTATGAGATATGCAAGTAACGGAGCACCCATCAATGTTGTCAACACACCCACAGGTAAAATAACCGGTGAAATAACCGTTCTTGCCACTAAGTCCGATCCAATTAGCAATACCGCGCCAACAAGACCCGATATAGGGATTACAAATCTGTGATCATTTCCGATGACCAGACGACAGATATGAGGAGCCAATAGCCCGATGAATCCGATCGTTCCTGTGAAGTAGACCGTGATTGCGACCAGAAGACTCGCCACAAACATTGCATAAGTTCTGATGCGCTTCTCATCTACACCGAAGAGTGATGGTATGAAGATCAACAAGAGTAAGGGAATCGCACAGAGTACAATTGTGCCAGCCATGTATGCCAGCACGTCCAATGATGATCGACTGAGGTCACCTACCATCCAGAAGACCGTTTCCTTCACAGCCCCTGCCCCGCCAAAATACATGAGTATCGTCGTTATCGCACTGGAAAGGATCACCATCACGATACCCATCAGTACGACTCGTTCGGGGGTCGCCCACCTGCGTCTTGAGATATGGAGGACGATCGCTGCTGCAATCAGGGCAAAGATTCCGGCAGTTCCCAATATCATGAAAGCTCCCCCTCCAATAGATGCACCTCCAATGATTATGGCAACATATGTGCCGAACACCGCTGTGTGTGAAATTCCAAGTGTATATGGCGAAGCAAACGGATTTTTAAGCGCCCACTGCATGGTAGCGCCTGCAAGCCCGAGACAGATGCCCGCCAATATGCCCATGATAATGCGGGGAAGCCGGAGATTCCAGACGCACACTTCTGCAAGCTAGCTCGGCGCGTAGCTGTCCGGGAAGAACTTGTGCAGGATTGCAGAATAGGCATCATCCACAGTTATGTCCGCATTTCCAGTGGTTGCGGAAATGCCCACCAGAGCCACGATTATGAGCAGAAGGAAGAGCACAAAGAGCGCTATCATCCATGTTGACGGTTTCGACTTAGACATGATCACAATCTCTGTGTCACACCGGTCTCACCGGAATGATATACGGTCTCTCTCCATCGCTCTTCACCAGAGCTTCCACACCATAAGCACGTCTGATATTCTCGACCGTGAGCACCGACTCAGGATTCCCTGCGGCAAATATCCTGCCACCATTCATCATGAGCAGTTTATCTGTGTATCTTGAAGCAAGGTTTAGATCATGGATCGCCACGATCGCAGAGATACCTTTCCTCTTCACGATGCCTTTCATGATATCCATCACCTCAAGCTGGTGTCTGATATCGAGATTACTTGTCGGCTCATCCAGGAGGAGAATATCCGCTTCCTGCGCAAGTGCCCGTGCGATCAGGACCTTCTGCTGCTGACCTCCGCTGATCTCGTTAAAGTCCCTCATCGCAAACTCCATGATCCCAAGCAGTTCCAGCACCTCCAGCACCTTATCTATGTCCTCTTCGCTGCTCTTCCAGCCAAGATGCGGGCGTCTGCCCATGAGAACAGTATCAAAGACGGTGGCAGGAAAAACACGCGTGGTGGTCTGGGGCACATAACCCATCTCTTTTGCAATCTCCATTCTCGTCATCTTGCTGATGTTATTCCCATCCAGGAGTATTATTCCACCTCTTGGGGTCAGGATCCGGTCGATACACCGGATCAGCGTGGATTTGCCGGCGCCGTTCGGACCGACGATTCCAACTACCTCTGATCGATCCAGATCCATGGATATGTTCTCGAGAACCGACGTGCTGTTGTAGCCGAATTCAACATTGTTTACTTTTAGTTTCACCAGTATTCCCTCCTTCTTCTCATTATCAGATACAGGAAGAGTGGAGCTCCCATAAATGCAGTAACTGCCCCGACAGGGAGGATTACAGGGGCTATGATCCTTCTTGCCACAAGGTCTGCGCTGATGAGAATTACCGCACCAAGGAGACCAGAGACCGGGAGCACGTACTTGTTATCGCCTCCGATAGCCAGGCGTGTCATGTACGGAGCAACGAGTCCGATAAACCCGATCGTGCCTGTGAAGCAGACGATGGTTGCAACAAGCAGCGTCGAGACCACCATCGTGATGACTCTGATGCGCTTCACATTGACGCCGAGACTCTTCGCGGTCTCGTCTCCCGCACCCATCACATTGAGATCCCACGACTTAAGCATAAGTAGGGGGGCACAGCATGCAAGCACACCGAGTATGATCGTCACAACGGGCCATGATGCTCTGTTGAGGTCGCCAACCATCCAGAAGACCGCTTCCTTCACAGCCTCTGCCTCGCCAAAGTACTGGAGTATCGTTGTCATCGCACCAAAGAGATACATCATCGCAATGCCAGCCAGGATCATGGTCTCTGGTGTTGCGCCCTTGCGGCTCAACAATGCTAGGATGATAAACGAAACCAGCAGCGCGAATACAAATGCATTTCCAATGATCAAATATTTCCCACCGACGATGCCTGCCCCAGCGAGAATCGCAAGTGAAGCACCGAACCCAGCACCTGATGAGATTCCGAGCGTGTACGGGCTTGCAAGTGGATTTCTGAGTATCGCCTGCATCACTGCACCTGCCAGCCCAAGACCGATGCCTGCTATGATGCCGAGGAAGATGCGTGGCAATCTTAGTTGCCAGACCACGATCTCTTCAGTTGTGAAATATTCCCTGGAAAATTCACGGACCCCATGAAATATGATAAAATCAAGATTTTGGAGAATCGTGATAGAGCCACGCCATATTATTGAATAAACCTCTTTGACTGTGATAGGGTAAGAACCAAGCGTCGTAGAAACACCTGATATAATTATAATTAATGCTGCAAAAAAGAAGACAAAGAAGATCTTTCTTCCAATGAACTTCTTATATTGCTCTTTGATATCTTTTGCAGTCATTGTACGGCTTTCTTCTCTTTTCATAGTAACATTCCACCTCTTCTGGAATCGAGCCGGGTCAATCCTTCATGATCTTCTCAACCTTCTCCTTCCACCCTGCAACATCTTCCATCGTCATCACATCGACCGATCCACCCTGGAATTCGCCTTTCACATCTCCCATCCGCTCCTCGATCCATCCTTCCATTTCAAGGTATGCATTCTTCAATCCGTCGATCACATCGGGGTCAGCGTCCCACAGCCCGCGCTCATAAGCTTCAAGCAGCCGCCTCCCGATCTCTTCAAGCGCCCAGGGATTGTTCTCCTCAAAGAACTTTCGCATCTCATCATCCAGAACAAATGTTTTTGTGATATCATCGAAGATCCAGTCATCGACCTCCTGCGTCGTCGCTTCCCAGCCATAGACCCGTCCGATCCGCTTCGACATGTCGCCAGCTCCCTTGTATCCGTGTCTCTTCATCCCTTCGATCCACTTAGGGTTCAGGAGTTTTGTCCTGACAACCCGCCGAACCTCGTCCGCGAGCGTTCTAACCTCGACCCGGTCCCTGTCACGGGTATCGCCATAGTATGCTGAAACTTCATGTCCGGATATCTCCCGTGCAGCGGTTGTGAGTCCGCCGTGTGTTCCAAAATAGCAGCAACATCCGAAGAGATCGTACTCATCTGTGACGGTCTTGTTGAATGTCAGGTCAACACTTTTAAGCTGTTCTATGAACTTATCATGCGATTCATCCCCGAATACGCCTTTTCCATACGAATATCCGTTCCAGTACACATATACATCAGATAGATCCTTATCCTCCTTCCATGCAGATGCGTACACAGCAAGGTTAACGCCGTTGCCGTACGTTCCAGGCTTGCTCGCAAAGATACGGGCACAATTTTCGCCCCCATCTCCATCTCTGTTATCGTTGCCGTCCCCATCTCCGCTTCCATCATTCCCTGATGCCTCTGTGACATGTTTTTTGAGATAGTTCATCTCTTCGGGCTCATCAAGTTGTGAAACCTCCTGTATCGCATCATCGATGAGTTCAATGCAGTTGTAGAAGCAGTCTCTGGTAATCCCGCTCACCCGGATCGTCACATCGATTCTCGGGCGGTTGAGTTCCTCAAGCGAAATGATCCTGTACTCTCTCACTTTCCCATCCTTCCAGATCGGCTCAACACCGATAAGATGCATGATCTGGGCAAGTTGCTCTCCATCCGCCCACATGATGTCAGAGCACATCCAGTACATTGCGATATTTTTAGGAAGTTTGCCGTGCTCATCCACATACTTTTCAATCACGCCATCCGCAAGCCTCTGCCCGATCTGCCATGCCGCCTTCGTCGGCACCTTGTAAGGGTCGAGCGAGTAGAAGTTCCTGCCAGTAGGCATTATCTCTGGCTTGCCACGGGTTATGAGACCGGACGGACCGGGCTCGATGTATCCGGCATCGAAGCCATGAAGCAGAGCACCGATCTCATCTGAGGAGTCAATTCTCCATGAGATCACGACTGCCTTATCCCTCACCGAGAGGATCCTGACTTCGTCGAGTCTCTTCAACCTATCCCCAAGAATCTCCTTGCAGACGGTGGTGGGGTCTTTATCACTCAATAATCCGTTCAGGATCTCCTTTCCAAGTGCGTCGATCCCGGTCAGCACTTCGCTCTTCAGATCCGCGGGCTCTGTGTCCATTCCCAGAAGATAGAGGACAAGCTTTCTGAGCTCTGAGTCGTACCTCAGTATCGAGTTGATGAACTCGATCCTCTGGTCGCCTTTGGGACTTTCTCCGAATATGTGCATCCCATCCGGGATCTGGGTATTGTACAGCTTCGTTATCGCTTCATGTGCCGCATCCACGATCTTTTCAAATGGGACCCCCATCTCCACCAGTTCGTCGAGTTTTATCTCCTCTGAAAGATTCGAATTCATGAGGAGATCGGTGATGATATGCTCAAGTGCGTGTGCCCTTGCCTTATCAGATACTTTCGTCTTGTTGTACTCTGCGATCTGGTCTTCGAGTTCCTTCAGATCGCCATAAAGACCGCCCTCTGTCATGACGGTCTGCATGTGATCGATCAATGTGGCATAGCTCCGCCTCTTCGCGATCGTCCCCTCAGGGGGATTGTCTGAGTTATAGATATAAAGATGCGGCATATCTCCGATCGCAATATCAGGATAGCAGCTCTTGGAGAGTGCAACCGACTTTCCTGGCAGGAACTCGAGGTTTCCGTGCGTCCCGACGTGGACGATCACGTCCGCACCAAACGCGTTCTCGATCCACCGGTATGTAGCCATATACTGATGCGGCGGCGGAATCTCAGGATCATGAAGGATCTTGCAGACCTGCCCGTCACATCGTGAGCCCGCACATCCTCGTTTTGGCTGGACACATATCACAGCGTTGCCGTATCGTACGCCAGTTACAACGATCTTGCCATCATAGACCATAGCAGCAGGAACACCGTCCATCTCCTCACCTGGCGGATTCCCCCATGCATCACACATCTTTTCCTTCACATCCGGATGGAGTGTGTCAAACCATTTTTCGTACTCCTCCTTGGTCACCATCGCAAGCGCCCCGCCTTTGTCCACGATCTCATCGATCGTTGTCCACCTGAACTCTGATATTGCTTTATGGTCCATGATGTTCTCAATGAGTTCTTTACCACTTCCTGGCGGATCAACCGAATATCCCGCTTCTTTCATCGCATTCAATATCCTTGAAACGCTCTCAAGAGTATCAAGATGTGCTCCTGCACCTACTGTTGCCTCGACTGATGCACATGGATTGTTATGCAGGATGAATGCAACCTTGCGCTCGGATTTTGACTTGTCTTTCAATGATATCCATTTCTTTAACCTTCTCACAACTTTGGATATCCGTTCATCAACCGGAACGTGACGTTCAAACTCTGTTCCATGCTCTTCTGCGGTTCTCGAAGCACCGATGATCAAGGGCTCGATCACGCCCTCGAATTCAGACAGCGCAACACTCCACGCAACCTCACTCGAACTCATTCCCTGAATGTCCGCCGTCCATTCCTCTTCAGTCTTGTGATAGACTGTCAACGGATGAAATACCAAAATGTCCAGTTTTTTGAGAGCACTGACCGATTTGTCAGCGTTTCCTGCATGGAATATCGACTGGAGGTTTATAATGGCATTTATCTTCACAGGATCCACGAAGAACTCTTTTGTCACCTCTCCGCTCGATTTGGCGCCTGTTTCGGCATCACCCATTCCGTGACAGAAAGCCGGGATGACATCGAACTCCTTTTCGAGTTCGCAGATCATCGCATCCACGATCTCAAGGTCACCGTTTGACCAGTAGGTTCGATGGAACAATATCCCGATCATATGTTTCTTCTGTGGTTTGTACCATTCCAGATATTCACCTATGGTCTCAAAAGCCTGCTCTGCATCCGGATGGTAGATTCCCTGCCACATCGTCTCGGCTGGCGGTTCTGGGTCGTATTCAGCGCCCAGGACCTCTTTTCCGATATATTTGAGCATGTTCGTTATATTCGGAAGTCCTCCATAGACGTGGTAGGCGTTGACCGTCGCAACAATCTTCAGTTTGACATTCGAAACTTCCCAGAAGGTTGAATCATAACCAAATGAGATGGTTGGAATATCACTGTTCAATCCCTCTATTAGTTCGTCCCATACTCCACTGTCTGACGGACGCAAAATAATGACATCTGCATGTTTTAAAGAGTTTGTACAGTCCTCACGTTTCGAATCATCTTCAAGGTCCTGTGTGGACCATGCGTGCAGTTCCATACCAAGTTCATTACATGCTTCTACAAACAACGGGATATCGCTGCCCCATGTTACTGATACGACCTTCATGTCAAACCCCTGCTTACCGAATACATCTCTATCAGTGACCCCTGCTCCTGTGCAACGATATCATGAACCTGGCCGGATGATAGCTGGTCAACCGAATAATACCGTCCACCGGCATGTTCTGCAATTTCCCTGCAGTAACCAAGCTGCATTTTCACAAACGAGCTGCCCATGGATTCAGCATCAAGAACTATAACATGAATTCCGGCAGATCTTGCCTCTTCAGCGATCGCAAAGAGTTCTTCTTTTACCGTTCCCACTTTGCCACCATTTACGGATACATTCGCCCTGCCATCCGAGATCAAAACCATTATCGCAATTGTCTCATCGTTTTTTCGCTTTTCACCAAGAAGGATGTTCAACCCGCTGTTAAGACCTGCACCTAGCGGTGTTTTCCCGCCTGTTGGTAATTCCCTGAGACTGTTGTATGCGAGATCAACACTTGAGCAGAGTGGAAGCAGCACATCTGCAGTATCACCTTTAAATGCGACCATCCCGATCCTGTCCCGCTGCTGGTAGGAATCCATGAGAAGCGACATGATCGCTCCTTTGGCACTTTCCATCCGGTTTGCGGCACCCATCGAACCGGAGGCATCTACCACAAAGAGGGTTGCTGTTGAGATCTGTCCAATCCTTATCTTTTCCCTGATATCCTGATTCCTGATGATCACCGCATTCTCGCCAGGCATGCCTGCACCGCGCTCTCTCTGGAATGGTGCAGCCGCACGGATCGTGGCATCGAAAGCGATATCGGTGGTTTTTCCGGAAGGTATCGTGTGACGGGCATATCTCCCCCGGTTGAATCGTGCAAGCGTTGGATTTCTCCTTCCTGATGTCCTCTTGCGGTTTATACGGTCACGTTTTTCCTTTGGTCGCACTCTGCTCACATCGATTGGGTCTCCGATCGCAAAGACCGATTCGGGCTGCTGTGGCTGTGTGCCTTCATCCTCATTTTCAGGCGGGTTTTGAGGTTCCTGCGATTCTTGTTCATTCTCTTTATCTTCCTGCTCGCGATGTTCATGTTTGTGCTGTTCTTCCTGCTCAGGCTGCTGCTTTTCCTGTTGCTCTTCCTGCTCCTGCTCTTTTTCTTCCTGTTCTTTTTTCTCCTCATCCATCATCTGATCGAGCTTATCGGTATCGAGTTGCGGCGGCTCAAAAGGCTTTCTTCGCATCCTGTGCGGCAGTGCAAGTTCCATCGCTTCTTTAATGTCATCGAGCGTTACCTTGGTCCGGTCATCAAATGCTGCGATCGTCTTTGCGGTTCTTGTGATGACGATCTCTGCCCTGTGCGTTCTCACGCCGAGTTCGATACACATCTTAGCTGTGGTCCTGAGAAGATCATCACTGATCGTTACCTCGGGGAGAAGCGACTTCGCTTTTATGATCTTCTTGTTGAGTTCGGTCTGCTGACCCTCGAACTCCTTCTTACACCTGTTTGCATCGGTTTCAAATATTTCTGCAACCTTCACGATCTCGACCCGTGCATCCACATCAGATAAGCTCTCGACAGTAGACTGAAGCCCGAACCGGTCCAGAAGCTGCGGTCTGAGTTCCCCTTCTTCGGGATTCATGGTCCCGACGAGAATGAATCTGGCAGGATGTCCCACTGAGACGCCCTCCCGCTCAACCATGTTGACGCCCATCGCTGCGGCATCGAGGAGAACGTCCGCGACGTGGTCGTCCAGCAGGTTTACCTCGTCGATGTAGAGTATGCCACGGTTTGCAGCAGCCAGTATCCCGGGATCAAGCGCACGTATCCCTTCCTTGATCGCTTTTTCGATATTTAGTGTGCCAACAACCCGATCTTCGGTGCATCCGAGCGGAAGATCGATCACCCGGGCTCTTCTCGCTACACTTTCGAGTTTTTCGCCATTTACCGAATGCTCATAGCAGATGTCGCACATCTCGCCCGTATCTGCAGGATTGCAATTGAACGGACAGCCGTTTACTACATCGATATCAGGAAGCAACTCTGCCAGTGCCCGTACCGCGGTAGACTTCGCAGTCCCTTTCTCGCCTCTGATCAGGACACCGCCGATCCTCGGATTAATTGCGTTTAAGATCAATGCTTTTTTCATCTCCTCCTGCCCAACGATTGCGGTAAAGGGGAGTATCTGTCTGTTTATGTGATGCATTTCATTTGTCTCCAGATTTAATGTGATTTTATAATTTTACAATGTTGCTCTTCTGAACACACTGGTGCAGATCGCAAGCACGATCGTCGCACCTGCTGCAAGCACCAGGATCTCACTGACTGGGATATCGCCCCCGCTCAGAAGCACCCTCGCGCTGTCAATCGCGTGACTGACCGGATTTACGGACGCAACCGTCCTGAGCCAACCCGGCATCTTATCATAAGGCATCAGCGCTGTGCTTGTGAAGAAGAGCGGCATGCTGATCATTGCATTTATCGCAGCATATCCGTCATGGTCGTCCACGACAAGTGCAATCGTTGTCGCAATCGACGCGAAGAGTGCCCCGAAGATGAAGAGTACGATGTAGGTAAGTAGGATGCTCTTTACGCCGTAGACGGTAATCCCGAAGAGCACCGCGACGCCAAAGATCACTGTCGCCTGCACCAGACCCCGAAATGTTATAAAGAGGATCTTGCCGAAAAGATAGCTCTCTCTCGGAGAGGGCATGGCAAAGAATTTGTTCAGAAATCCCAGTATTTTATCGAAGATCACGAGGCTTCCGCTCTGCAGTGATGCGAAGAGTACGCTCATCACCATGATTCCAGGGGTCAGGTACTCAAGATAGTTGTCAGTGAATGTGACGGGAAGGGTGAGCCCGACAAAAATGAGCCACGCAGCAGGCGTCACCAGATGTGCAAATACCGTCATCTTCCAGCGTGTCCATTTTATGAGATCTCTCTCAAAGTAATACCACATAGATCTTATCAAGCTCATCACCGCCGCCTCAGCATCGTTCTGAATTTATAGCCATCAAAAGCGCTATCTTCCTCGCTTGTAGTGACCCTGTCCATGAAGACATCATCGAAGGTTGGTTTGCGTACCATCATCGACTGGATCGTCATACCCTGCCGCAACAACGCCTGGGATATCTCAGGAAGAACCGATTCACCATGATCCGCCAGAAATCTGAGCTCTCCGTTATCCCCTCTACTGAATGTCACACAATCCAGGTCCAATCCCCCGAAGTTGCCTGTTGCGTTGATCGTTATCACGTCCTGTTTGAGACTACTCTTCAGCCTCTCAGGAGTGTCAAGGGCGACGATCTTCCCGTGATCGATGATTGCAACGGTGTCACAGTACTCGTCCGCCTCTTCCATGTAATGTGTTGTCATGAAGATCGATATGCCGTCCTCCCTGAGCGATGATATGTGCCGCCATATCTTCTTTCTCGCAGCAACATCGAGACCGAGCGTGGGTTCATCCAGGAATAGTACCTCTGGCTCATGCACCAGTGCCTGCGCAAGCTCAAGCCGCCGCCTCATACCTCCGGAGTATGTCTTCACGAGATCTCCGGATCGCTCGGAAAGTTCCATCAGGTCCAGCACCTCATCGACCTTTCTGGCTCTGTCGGGTATGCCGTAGAGCTTTGCGTAGAGGAGCACGTTCTCCCGCCCAGTGAGCTTGATATCGAGCGCCATCTCCTGTGGTACGTAGCTGATCACACTCCGTACCTTCTTTGGATCTTTTACTACGTCATGCCCACAGATTCTGGCAGTGCCCTCGGTTGGTCTCTGAAGTGTTGCCAGTATCCGCACAATCGTGCTTTTTCCAGCTCCGTTCGGACCCAGGAGTCCGAATACCTCGTTCTTAACGTGCAGATCCACATGATCCACGGCACAGAGATCGCCGAAGTATTTGGTCAGGTTGTTGATCTCGATCATTTTTATATCAAAATAAAAAAAAGGAAAGCATTTAGCTTCCCTGTTGCGGATACTCGAATACGCCCTGTTCAGATACGTCAAAGTCTATGCCAAAGAATGTATCTATATACTCCTGATGGATCTCCTCCGGGTTCAGATCAGCAAATGTTTCCGGATAGAGCCACTTTGCCATCGTAGCAAGCGCAGCCGGATAATGTGGTGCGAACGCGAAACCGTTCGACATGATGTGAACATCGCCGCTTTGCACCGCAGCGACATTCCAAAAGCCAGGAAGGGCTATTATCTCATCATAATGCTCCTTCATGAGATTGTTATCATCGGTTTCGTATCCACCTTTGAATGAGAGTCCTACGATCACATCCGGATTCTGTTCCAGAACCCACTCTGTTTCCACATCAGCATATTTTTCGATATATCCTTCTGCTATGTTCACACCACCAGCGCATACACAGAGATCATGCATCCCAGTGCCTGTTGAGTATGCTCGTCTGCCAACCGTATTGCCTCCACCGCCATCGATAAAGACCCTTGTCTTATTGTCATCCAAAATTTTTGATACCTTATCATTTATCACATCGACATATTCATCATGCCAGTCGATGTAATCGCCTACCCGATCTCTCTTATTGAGCAGGTATCCGAGTTTTATCATCTCTTCTCTCTGTGTTTCTGCCTTGTAGCAATCCAGTCTGACGATGTTTATATCATCTGGCATATTGTCGTCGAGTTTCTCGGTGTTGGGCCAACTGGCATAGACACAAACAGTATCCGGATTAGTTGCAAGTATTGCTTCTATGTCAGGTGTTGACCAGCCCCCTACATCGGTCTTTGTACTGAGTTCGGGAAAGAACCTGTTATACCCTGTCATGGTGCTGGAGACGCCAACCACTTTGTCCCGTTCGTCCAATACAGCAACTGCCTCTGCGAAGTCGGTATTGAGTATAACCATTCGTTCAATGGGGAGGCTCACCGTTGATGGGTTTTGTGCAGCGTCGATGAACGTAAGCTCCTTCGCCCTCCCGAGTATGATCAGCTCGATCTGCGTCACATCCTGCATGTTGATCTTGTAATCGTTTGGCGTCTGAGAGTTCTGTTTCGTCTCTGTACTCTAGGATGTTCAGTTCGGTGTACGTTACATCCTGCATGTTAATCGTATCATCCTCGTTCGCGTTGCCATAGATGCCGAGCGTGTGGTCGGATGCTGCCGCTGGTAGTGCTAGCAGCAGCAGGCTCATGGCTTTTCCAGCCAATATTACATTTATTTTCATAATTTAGTACCTCTTTATGTTTTATTTTGCCAACTTATATATTATTATATGTAATTTTATTATTTTTTGAAATATAATCTAATTTATTTAAATTTAGATTGATTAATCATACTGTTGCTCAAATTAGCTTCGAATAACGCTATTTTTTATTGAAATATATATATATTTAATGTTAATTATAGACTATATCGTAACATCAAATAATATAAATATTTCTATTTGTAAACCTTTGTACATTTTAAATTTTATCGATATTCAAAGTAAAACATTACGACGACACACCAAACCGCAGCAGAGTTGCGGGGTATAGTGATCAAAATTAAACATCATAAGGATTTCAATATCAGGGCACACATTTTCTTGTGTATTATTTGGATGATTTTCTACAGATATTTGGCATGGAAGTGCAAATATCCTGGTTTAAGCCTTAGACGGCTTGAGGAGGAGATGGAGGAGATGGAGGGGATACGTGTTGCTCTTATGCTGGGGAAGACGGGTGGCAAGGTTGATTTGGTTGTTGATGAGATGGATGCAAAACAAGTCAGGTTATTCTCTTTGCTTGATTTGGGGGAAATTATGGGAAGGGGGTATCCACTAATGGGAAATTAGATAAATTGATAGCAAGATAGTATAAGTTTTGATAAGTCATACATTTATTGGGTTGATTGATCGTGTTTTTCACTATATCTTTGAAAGTCAGATATGACTCCGGGATTATCACTTCATGCAGTGCCTGCACTACCGCCCTGCCATACTCGAAATCGTTCGTGGTCTGACCGTCTGAATAACTCGCTCTCTCTTGCTCCAGTATTCGGAATCGACGTCCTTCCCATCCCGCATCGCCTGCCTGCTCTCTTCGAACCTCTCTATCCGGAGTTGTTCCCAATTCAGTTCCTGCATGTATCCGCTTCAAATCTAAGAGTAACTGACTCTATCTTGAAATCGAAAGCCTGCTTAGGTACTTGATTTAGACTATCCGAATATACATTTTACCCTGCTTTTTAAAGTGGATACAGTTGTACTGTGTTTGACCCTATGCATCCGGAATCAGTGACTTTTTAATTTATTCTGGATAAATAGATCGTGGTAAAAAAGATTCACCGCAGAGGTCGCAGAGAGGCGCAGAGACGTGTTGTTTTCTCTGCGTGCCTCTGCGCTCTCTGCGGTTTTCTGAATCATCCCAGTAAACAATAAAAAGTCTCTGTTTTGTATCCATCTAAGGGCTTATAGATAAATTTTGGATTCGTCTTTACTTCTAATTAAAAACTCAAAAAAAAAGTAAAGGGGAAAATTATCCCCTTCTTCTCAATAGAACAGCCATAGCAACAAACGCAACACCCAGAAGCGTCGCTTCGAACCCAGGGGTGCCCTGTGCACTTGCTCCACTCTTTACAGCCTCTGCAAGCTCTGCTTCAGCTCGAAGACTCCTGTCTTCCGACTTGATATTCACCGCAGTCTCCTTGAGCGGTGCCCAGCCATACCACTGTTCATGATCCGCATTTGCATGGAACGCACTTTGGAAAGTACGCATCCGGTACTTCATCCACATAACCCAGAGGTCCTCCTCGATCGGGTGTGACTGATCATAGAACCTGAGAACATCAGGATATGGATATGACGGGAGTTCATCGATGTATTCGGGCTCAGGGAGTATACCGTCGCGGTGTAGTGCTGCAACGATCTCGACCGACTCCGCGTATATCCGGTCAGCTTCCCGGAGCACCTGATCCCCCTCCTTAAGTGAGATTCTTGCGAACTTCTCTGAGTGGCAGTCGCCGCATACTGCGATCATCTCCTCTCTGGGTGCGTTCCACTCATCCATTGTCAACCTTGCCAGCTTAGCAGGACCTATAAGATCGAACCTTGGTGTTGGATTTCCGTCTGCATCAAGGACACCGTACGATTTTAAGACAGATACTCTGTCTTCAGCCCATTCTTCGTTTGGCTCCTCGACCCTGACGCCAAGGAATCCCCATGAAGTCATAACATAGTGGCTTCCGTCACTCATGTGGCACATCTGGCACGTTGGAGCAGTGTAACTTTCTTTCGCATCGCTCAAGGGTGCGCTCCAGTCCCAGTCGTCGCCTTCTGTCAGGTAGATCGAACCGTGTTTCGAGGTCGAGTACATCTCCCACTGGGCATGGTCGAAGCCCTGATGGCATGTCATACATGCTTCTGGTCTTCTTGCCTCCTCGACTGAAAAACTGTGCCTCGTATGACAGTTATCACAGCCCACCACGCCATAGTGGTACTCATCCCAGCCAGTCTCATCTTTCGCTCCGATCTTGTGGCATCCTCCGCAGCCCTTCTGCCCCTCCATTAGTTCTTTTGGCTGATCGGCTGTCGTCGGCATCGCAAGGAAAGCAGTCCACGCGATGCTGTGCTTCCCGTCCATGTACTGGGTGTCCTGCTCTGTGTGACATGCACCGCACGTCTCGTGTGTCGGCATCTTCACTTTATCCACGGTATCAGCCGAATTGTGTGCTAATCCATGACAGATCGAACAATCAATTTCACTGCCCATCACGCCGCTCTTGAAGTCATCGACGATCTCAGGGGTGATGTCACTGTGACAGTCCGTACAGATCGATGCTGCTGCAGGTCCCATACACGCGAGGATCAGGAGCGTCAGGAACATTGATAGCACCATCGTCACAGATGTAAAGTGTACTTTCATGATTTTAATCTCCATAATTTTATTAATTCAATAGTTCACCAGTTTGTTGATCAATTAATTTCTATCAACTATGGAATAATGAAGTGTGTTGCGAATATTTAATGGTATGGTACGAAAATCGTCGTCCATAAATCTCAATTAAAGTATGAAAATCGATATGGAAATATGATATCCCGTAAAAGACGCTTGAGAGTTGCTCCTATATCAATAAAGCCATCTGTACCAAGTATTGCATTCCTCTTTCGGCTAAAGATGAACTTGAGTATGCCCATACTTATAAACGTGCTAAGTTTCACATCGCGACAGAGAACAAGTGTAAAAAAAAAAGCTTGTATGTGAACTCTTAGAGAACCACGCAGGTGAGAACATCCTGATCATCGGCCAGTTTATTTTGCAATTAGAAAAGCTTGCCAGATCATTGGGGCTGCCAATTATCACAGGTAAGACCAGTTAAGAAATGATAAGAATTTCAGTTCTAATGATAACGATTTCTTAACATTGAACTGATTTAATGAAGGTTCACTTTTTTCAGGTTACATATTACCCCACATAAAAAAAGTCAATCCCCTCAAATGATCATTTCATCTTTTTCTTGGCCTTTGCAAGTTTCTTCTTGGCATCACCGCTTCCTGAAGCAGCCAGTTTTTCAAGTTCTTCCAATTGTGCCTTTTTCTTGGCACTCTTCCTTCCCATATCCTTCTTAGACATCGCCATAGAAGATATATTTAGTAAATAACTTTGTTGATTAGCATCAAAACAACTATTTTTGACGCTATAGTTCTGACTCAATAAGGTGGGCTGGCAGCAGATAGCAAAAGGCACCTTCCGATACATGGCTTTTAAACTTCGCAGTAGCTATTCTCGCCTTTGCCGGCTTTACATATACCCTGCCAAAAGATTCTCTAACGATCAGCCACACCCTTCCGCCAAGTACGAAAATCTCATCAACCGGATACTGCACCTCGCCTATCATTTGCTTGGAATTGACGTCGATAACCTTTACTACTTTGTTTGAAGGAATATTCGAATGAACCTCACCCTTTTCTCCAAGATCCATCAATTTAGTTGATGCACACCATTTCTCATAGATTTTTTCAATCCATTCACTGTTCACAAGATGAGTCAGGATATCTTTCAGTTCTTCTTCCGGGCAGAATCCTTCGAACAGATTTTGAAAATATCCATCGGTAAGCCCATTCGGATTAGCATAAAGCATAGAGAATACCTGTTGCACCACAACAGACGGATCGTGCGAATAATCAACCGGTTCGATATATCCTGTCATTGCAGCATGAAACATCCCTTCAAGAAGCATCCTTTCATCCCCGGAACCATATAATGCAAAAACCCGGTTTCTTTGCATACGCCTGCTACCCCGCCCAATCCGCTGGAGGAGCGATGAAATGCTCCATGGGACTTCTGCAAGCACGATAGCATCGATGTCCCCGACATCAATCCCTATTTCAAGCGTCATAGTAGCTACGCAAACACCGTAATGTGCTTCCTTCATGAATGTCTCGGATTCACCACGAATCGATCTGCTTAAACTACCGTGATGGACAACAACGCAGTTAGAACCCCACAGATCAATGCATTCCCTTGAAAACACTTCTACTGTGACTCTCTTATTACAAAATATCAGCAATTTTTTAATATTCTCTCTTCTCACACAGTCAAATATTTCTTTAGCCGATTCAACAAGCGTATACTCTATTTCTCGCTTATCATGATCAGTGATGATCTCAAAATCTCCAAGATATCTACTTCCTACATCCTCAGGACATGCTACGGTAGCAGACAGGGCATATATATTGAAATATGTGTCTGAAACGCATTTTAACCTTTTCAAAAGCAGCATGAGTTGATCCCCTCGATATGTGTTGTCAATAAGATGTATTTCATCGAGTATGACCGCTTTTATCTTTTTAAAAGAATTGGGATGTCTGCAGATCAGCGAATCAAACGATTCCGGTGTGGTGATTAGAACATTTGAAGACTTATCAGGATTAAATCGTGGCGTATCGCCTGTCTTTAACGATACCGATACCCCAAGTTCGTCCAGCTGTCCCTTGAGGCGGTCATACATATCATTAACCAGTGCCTTTGTCGGAGAAATGTAGAGGATTGCCATACCATCCGGCTCTTCTTTCAAATTTCGCTCTATCAGCGGTGCAATCACGGCCTCGGTCTTTCCACTGGCAGTAGCTGAAACAATGATTGCGTTTTTCCCATCCAGAACCACAGGAATGGTTCGTGATTGAATAGGTAAAAGCCTGCCATATCTGCCAAAAAAAGTAATCCACGTACGTTTGAGACTTCGCCTATCAGAGTACATCCAGTAATTCTCCAATTGGCTTATCAGGATGAAAACGAGTGAGATCAAGAGCCTCTACCAGCCCCTTGATGAATCTGCGGGTGTTATTCTTTGGTATGTACGTAAAAACACGTGGGTCTGCCTGGAAATCGTATGCCAGATCGTACAACGAGATAATCTTTTTTGAAATATTCTCAAAATATTGTGTACTAATGGGCCCAATTTCAAATTTCTCAACGCTATTTAGCGGTTCTATGCTAAATAATTCATCGTCAGGAGTGAACGCAAATAGGGTTTTTAAGTTACACGGGACTTTCCATGTAAAAGGTAGCTTGAAATGACCGCAATACTGCAAATTGCTGTAATAGCCCCACCATCCTTTGTAAAGGTAATGCTTATAAAAATTTTCCGCGTTAGTCTCTATTAGTGATAGCTCATCATTGTTAGCTGCCAGAAAAAGTCCCTTTAAAAAATTCCAGCTTTTATTATTCTGGTATGATGAATGCCAGAACGAGTCAACGCTCTCGGCTTCATCGAATAGGATCAAAAACCCATTAAGTCCGAGAATGTTTTTTGCTGCCCAGCTTATCCCACTTAATATATAACAATAAATATTTCCACAAGTTGAATAATTATACATCCTGGGATGGTATGTCGATTCTCCTTCGATCCACTCATAGATGTGTTCGTCATCCTCTCCTGACCGTATTTTTTCGATTATTATTCCCAGGTACTCATGTTCCTGTAACGCATACCAATCAGGACTTGCTGCAATATCTCGCAGAAATTGCCTGAAATCGCCGTTATGCGTTTTGAATTTGAACGAACGAATTATAGCCTCGTATATAGCCTTTGGTTTATGCAGAGGCAGTTCATTGGGATCAAGTTCAACCTTTGCGACTGCCCAATTGCTTTTAAGTACCGATGAGTATAAATAATCCAGAAGATGTGTCTTTCCAATCCCATAATCTCCGGAAATTATCAGAGATCCGCTGTTTTGGGTATTTAGCCACTCTTTAATCTGCCCGATCGCTTTATCTCGCCCGAATGTGAACTCGTCTACCTGTCCATGAGAAACGATACCTAATCTAAGTGCTTCTATGATTTTTCTTGCCTCAAAACGTTCTTCTGGTAAGACTGATTCTAATGGTTCTGTGGTTCTAACGGTTGGAACCGGTGTGTCACCTGACAGAAATTCAAGCTCGTCCTGTCTGATCCATCGTAAAATACCATCCTCGAACTCAACAAACATCTCAAATCCACCAAACCGGGTCTGCTGCACCCCTCCAATCCCGTACGTGGCATGCTTCACAAACCACCTCGTTTTATCCAACTTCATACCTCACTATACGGTTTTACGCAACTTATGCAGCGCTTTGATGAGATTTTTAACAAATTCTCTCTTATATCCGATTTCGAGCTTCCGTTCATATGCTGCTTTTGCAATATCAGCTATCGTTTCATTGAGTACACTTGTTTCGAACTTTGTACTGTATGCAATCTCGTAGATCGCACTCAATTTTCTTCCGATATCTGCCAACAATTCCACAGGATCTGCAGATACTTCTTCAAGATATATCTTCACTCCTGTTGGATTTGTCTCTGCATTGAAGACCGAAGAGAGTCTTTGCCGTAGAGCCTCGTAAGCCTGCGTTCTTCCTTCAAGAAAGTTCTCATCGGGAACTGCATAGAACCACATTGCATTTCTGAAGTTGGCATGTCCGCATTCATCTATCAACTCCCTCATATTGCCCAAAAGGGCTGCTTTTTGCTTTGTGGTCATGCTTGGAGTCTGTTCAGCCTCGTCCATAAGAACGACAATTCCTGCATAGTCCATATCTCGAACCCACTGGATAAGAGAGCGGATCATTTTAAATGCAGTGCTTTTATCTATCTTTTCAAATATTCTAAAATTCTTGAGTAGGTTCTTTGGTGGGTTCTCTCCTTTTAACCACTGGATGATCAGCGTGAAATCATCATTACGCTTTTCTGCCAGACTTAAAAAGGCCTCTTTAACTGCATTTCTAAAGCTCGTACTTTCGTAGGGACCAAGTGCCAACGCATAGGCAGTGAGTTCATGTGATATAAGATCCCCAGACAGTTTGTTTGCCATTTCCTGATACTTCCGGTTATACCATGTTTTAATAACCGCCTCAATTCCCTTGTCATATCCTGACAGTAGTTCTTCCGGGGTCTGTGGGTAGATGAGATTTGCAGCAATGGTCTTGTATACTTGTTCTAATTTGTGAAATGGCGTCTGTTCCGGACTCAGAACTATGTATGAGGCAATATAACCGTAATTCCATGCAACTTCCCTGATAGAGTATAAAAAATGGGTTTTTCCACCACCATATACTCCTATCACCATTTTAAACGACGAACCGCCGTCTTTTATGAAACTTCCAAGATAATCCTCATCGATTGTTTTGAGATAGCTGTCTAATCCGGCTGTGAAGTATTGAAATCCATATTCAGGAGGATTTCCCTGCCCACCCACAATCTCTATAATTTTTCTTGCTGAACTAGAGTCTATGCCCTCTTCATAGAGCCCATATTGCATGATCACACTTCCCTGAACTTGATATGTGAGATATATGTGCCATCTCCACGTTCATTAGATGGAATCCAGATAAACCCGGACCTTCGTCTCGTATATGCTCTTGTAGCAGTAACAAGGCTCAGTACATGGTCCTCTATCGTCCGTTGTTTTAATTGATAGAGATCATAACTAAAAAAGACACGTCCATACTCTCTGTAACTGCTTTTTACCGGATTTATTTTAAAATTTTTATTTTGGGTCAATAGTGCATATTCCAGAATAATATCAGAAACAGGAATTGAATCTCCTATTGTTTTTTTACTGCGATGAGCAGTTGCTTTATATGCTTCGTATAAGTGTAAGAGGAATATTTCGTCATCAAAATTACGACTGGTAATCTTCTTGTGACTTGCTTGAAGTTTTTTTGCTACTACTTCGGGAATTGGTTTACAGGTGTCCAACCGCTCTTGCTCTGGACCGTACCAGATTGTAACGTTGTTATTGTATAGTTTCACCTCCAGTGTGTAAAATAAAACCTTGAGTAACGGGTAGTTTCCACTTAATTCGAATTCTACCTGTTTAAGTGCGTCTTCCAGCCTCTGGCCAAAACTCCTGTTTGCTTGCTCCTCCCACTCAGGCATTTCTGATTTCACAGGACGAATACGTTGTTCTACATCTTCTTCGATCAAATCTGTGAGTCTGGTTTGTTTCAATATCTTTTCAATTTTCATCAACTCTTGTTTTATTTTATAGATATTATTCGAAGGTTCGTTTTCCGTAAGTCTTTCGATGGTACGGATGGCTTTGCGCATGTTTCTAAGATATCTTTCTTCTTCGGACATGGTTCGCAGAACGTCAACAACGGGTTCTGAAGTTTCTGTTTCACTCAACTCGTTTGTATACATGTTTATGCATTATGTTTGTATTATTCATAACATTGTTGATTTGAGTGTGTTACTTGTCAAAGTGAAAATTCCCACCACCAGGTGCCCGCCGCCGTTGATTCTCCCCTCAGGAATCTCCTCCTGCAGCTCCCTCACCATCCCGGGAATATTCATCAGCACACCACGGCTGCGCAACACAACAAAATCCGGCCCGTACCCAAGTGTCACAATCGCCTTACCAGAATACTTACGGCACAGCCGGTCATGCACCTCACAGCTGGTCTTACCCGGCGGCGGGAACGTGATGATCAGAACATGGTGTCATTATATTCTTTTGTCACATAGGCAGCAGTTCCCTGGCAAAAAGGTAAATATAAATCAATTGAAGATGACTAAGATTTGTCATGAAATTAAAATTCATTATTGAAGGTAAAAAAACTCATGATGTAGGTTACAGAGTCCTATTGATAAATAAGGCACTTACTCTTGCAGTAAATAACTTTTATACGTTTAATACCTTTATTGACGATGTTCAGACAGTCATTGCCATGATCGAAGCTGATGATGAAATATTAGAGGAATTCAAGGCTTTTATACATTCCACAAAACCGAAAGACGCTGAAGTAGAAAACATCAAGATTGAAGAATATAAAAGAAGAATTCCAACAATTGAACAATGCATGCAAGCTTTCCAGATAGAACAATGTGACAAAGCTATTCAAATTCTATCAAAATGACTCAAGAAAATGAAAATTTCGGACAGGATAAACAGGATTGACAAGATACGATCCAATCCTGTATATCCTTTAAATCCTGTCAAAAGATTTGATTGAAACTAAGAAAATTACCTGTATCGATATCGAAATGCGTTTATAATTTCCTATACGTTGAAAAACAGGGCAGTAAGCTGGAATTACAGATATTGATCATCGGTTAAGGAGTTTGACAGAGTCGGTATATATTATTTTCCAAAGGACCAATAATTTCATACGATTCTCCAATTTAATTTAAATCGAATACGTATGACACGGATTTGACGGATTTTCACGGATTTATTTTTTATCCGTGCGCATCCGTGTCATCCGTGCAATCCGTGTTCCATTACAATATTACTCTTAACCGATGACACATGGAATTACAGAACTCTATTGTTACCATCAAAGCAGAAAGGGAATAAACCAGATTTTATCTCCCCAGTGTTCACCCCTTCACCCCATCCCAACCTCAGCCTTCCCAATCTTCTTAAGCCAATTTCGCTAGGTCTTCCCGCCTCAACCCCCCAACGAACTTAATACTCCCCACAACCAGGTGCCCGCCGCCGCTGATGCAAACCCCGACATCTCCTGGCACATCTCTCGGTATTATCCTCCCTGAGCTTCTATACTATTCTGTGGATAACTTGCATGTGCTTACTGCTATCGCCAAACTCTTCGGGACTATATACTAAACTCTTCACACATCAAAAACATCCAAGCCGGTATAAAATTTACCTGTTTACCGCCGATATCCTGCAATCCTATTCTTTCTGATGTCACAATTATCCCAACATCAGAACTTAGCTCATCCATACAGGCAAGCAAGCCCTTTACATCGCCTTTTGATATATTCTTGCCGTACTTTACCTCGATAGGCAGCAGACCGGAAGGGGTCTGCAACAGTATATCCACTTCAAGTCTTGCTTTATTCTGCCAGTAGAATAACTCAAAACCCAGGTGTTTCAGATGATTATAGACAGCAGTCTCGATCTTCAATCCTTCCTTTGTATCTATCAACCGAAAGAAAGCATTATCACCGACATATATCTTGGGGTTCTTCCTGAAACTCTTTAACCAGGCTGTCCCAAAACTCAAACCATGCGTACAAACTACATGTATTTTGTCCCATATGGATAAAAACTGCTTTATTTTTGCGAATAATCATCCGATTGTGATAAAATATATAATATTTGTATAAAGCAAATTAGTTTTGGGACAGCTTGTAACGTGCTTTTTGAATACAGGTAACTCCTGGAAATAAAGAACGAACTGGCCAGGTATTCGATGTAAGTCTTAACGGTCTCATATTTGGTATTCAAATTATTGGTAAGGGTATGGTAGTTGATAACGTTGCCTGACTCCTTGACAAAAGAATAGAACATGCCTTCAAGCACATCCGGACGTTTAACTTCAAAGAGATTGAGTATATCCCTGTAAAAAGTGAGGTCAAGTACAGTCTTGATATAATCCCTTATCCTTTCCTGGCCCGACATTGGATACAATTCCGGATACCCGCCAATGAGTGCATATTTATCGAATAATAATTTAATCTTCTCTGTATCAGGGGGATAGCTTAAATCAAATGCTGATAAGCCGTGAGTTTCAATACCTTGATATTTCAAAAATTCCCTGAAAGAGAATGGAAAGACCCTGAGTATATCTATCCTGCCTACCAGACTCTCACCCGAACCTTTTAGTATATTCATGGCAGATGAACCCGTCACTATGAATTTCACAGGATAACCCCTGTCATGCAAGGATTTTACCTCTTCACCCCAGTCACTGATCTTCTGTACCTCATCAAGGAAGATATATACCTTATCACCTTCACCTGGCAATTGTTTTAAGATATTCCTGAAATACAGGTCAAATATCCGCCTGATAATCCTATCTTCTCTTTTCATTGCACCCATTGAAAAATACAATATCCTGACAGGTTCTACCGTATCAAGCAAGTGCCAGATCACCTGTTTCATTGCAGTTGTCTTGCCTACCCGCCTGGGACCTACCAATGCCAGGACCATGTTATCATCCAGGGAATCCAGGGAATCCAGCAGTTTATGGAATACTTCCCTTTGGATAAGCCCTTTCTCTGGTTCCGGTGAAGGCCCTGACCACCAGGGATTGAAATGAGCCATATCTTTCAGGATATCCTGGTCTTCCATGGTTGGTATATTCCAGGTACTGGAATAAAAAAGGCACTATATGTTACAATGCCTGGAACAAAAATGTCCACAGATGTTCCAGGTGCTGTAATGAATGAGTATTCGATATATCGTACAAAATTATCAAATTTTGTCTGACATATCGGAAACTTTGTGAGTCATAGCATAATGTTTCGAATGCTCCGACAAAGGCACGGGAGGTAGATGGGCTGCGGCGGGCGATGGGGCATTTCGGTCTGGACAGGGGTTTGGTTGTGACTTTGAATCATAGCAAGACTATGTCTGTGGATGAAGGGGTGATAGAATTTGTACCGTATAGGATATGGGCTTTGCAGAGGATGAAAGGTACGCAGGATAAGACTTCATGGTCGGATGTTTGTACCTACGGTGCCACCTTGGCCCGCCCATGAACTTGATGCTCCACCTCCACCCCACAAGATGCCCGCCGCCGTTGATGCCGCCTCCAGGTAAAAACTAGTGTCAAGTCAACATCAAAGTGTCTGATTATAAGGTGTATTGCTAGCGTATTTGGATACATTATAGGGTTGACTTGACACTAGTCCCAATATATCAAATATCCCATATGTTGGAATGAATAAGTGGTCTTAATTACAAGGATAAACTAACTATAAACCGGTCGTTCATATAAGTATAAATTTATATAGATTCAGTCGTATATATACGACTATGACAAAAAAAGAAATGTTCAAATACATCATAAAAGAGTTCCATGAGGCACGATTACCTGAACTGTATGAAAGAAAGCTTACAATACCTGAAACACAAAAAGTGATCAGCCTTATCGGTCTAAGAAGAGCTGGAAAAACATTTTACTTTTACCAGTTGATAAATAACCTGATCGAAGGCAGCATAAACCCGAGCCAGATATTATACATCAACTTTGAAGATGACAGGATACTGCCATTAAATGTCAAAGAATTAAATACGATATTAGAAGCCTATTACGAGCTTTATCCGGAAAATATCGACGAAACACTGTACCTTTTCTTTGATGAGATACAGAATATAGACAACTGGGAATTGTTCATAAGACGGGTGCACGACAGGAAAAATGCAAGAATATTTATTACCGGCTCAAGTTCCAAATTGCTGAGTAAAGAGATTGCCACAAGCCTAAGGGGTAGAACTCTCTCATACTACCTGTTCCCGTTGAGTTTTGAAGAATTCTTAAGATTCAGGCAGGTCACACTCAACAAGGATTTTGAATATACAGATGCAAGATTCAGGGTAAAGAAACTTTTCAGTGAATATCTTTATGGTGGTGGTTTTCCTGAAGTGGTGCTTGAAGCCGAAGAACTCAGGCAGGATATATTGCGGAACTATTTTGAGATGTTTATATACAGGGACCTTGTTGAGAGATTTTCCATAAGGAATACTTCCCTGTTGAAAAGCCTTGTAAAATTCCTTATCACAAATATTGGCACGACATTTAGTGTAAATTCATTTTATAGAACCATCAGGAAGGATATGCCTGTCGGAAAAGATACGTTAATGGAATACCTGTCATATCTTGAAGATATCAACCTGGTATATCTTGTACCGATATTCAGCTATTCATTAAAAAAACAGCAGGTAAATCCCAGGAAGGTTTACTGTATTGACAACGGCCTGCGAAATGCCGTATCATTCATGTTTTCAAAGGATGAGGGCAGACTGGCTGAAAACCTGGTGTTCCTTGAACTGAAAAGACGGAATAAAGAGCCGTACTACTGGAAAAACAAAGGCGAAGTTGATTTTGTTATAAAGGACAGAGATAGTTCATTGACTGCGATAAATGTTTCATATACTGATGAGATCGATGAAAGGGAGACTAAAGCACTGCTGGAATTTGCAGACGAATTCTCGCCAAAGGTTAAGGAATTGATCTTATTGACAAAAGACCTGGAGAAAACAGAGGGCAGAATTAAAATCATACCTTTGTGGAAATGGCTTATACACTGATGTGCTCACCCCATCCCAACTTCAGCCTTCCCTATCTTCTCAGCCAGCTTCGCCAGCACTTTCGTCCTTAACCCGCCAACGAACTTAATACTCCCCACAACCAGATGTCCGCCGCCGTTGATACTGGCCTCTGGTATCTCCTCCTGCAGTTCCCTCACCATCTGAGGAATATTCATCAGCACACCCCGGCTGCGAAGCACAGTAAAATCCGGCCCGTAACCCAGTGTCACGATCGCCTTATCAGGATACTTGCGGCACAGCCGGTCATGCACCTCACCGCTGGTCTTACCCGGCGGCGGGAATGTTAGAATTAGAAAAAAAATCTATCACACTTCACATTTTGGAGTTTAGTAAATAACACCAGTAAGTTGTTAACTTGGATACATATCTTGATATCAAATATAAAAGGAAACAGCAGAGGTACTTACCATAGAGTAAGTTCGAAACACCTCAGCCGCTATCTTTCTGAATTCTGTTACAGGTTCAACCGTAGATTCTGGGAATCACAAATGTTTGATCGGTTATTATCTGCGTGTCTAAATTGTCGCATCACTACGTTTTCGGAGCTAACTGCGTGAGCATTTAGAATATTTTAATATGCATATCCATCATACTCCTATCCTCACATACTACATATACCCTGACACCTACGCTATCGCAAGTGCCAAGATACCTTCAATCCCACATATTTTTGATTCTAAGCTGGTGCATGTACATTATCACTAACTCGAGTCATCCCAGCTTGAACATGATATAATCAAGGGGGTGGTGCCTGTACATTATCACTAACACTTCCAACAGATTGCGTTCCTGTGCCAGACGCGTTGTACGCGAAGACTATGATGTTCGCCCATCCGCTTGGACTGACACTCGTGTTCATGAACGTATCTGTGGTTCCGTTCGTCCATGTGTTGTTCATGCTCACGTTGTAGCTGTCTGTCACGTTGGTTCCGGTTCCAGCAGACCATGTGTAGTTCACCCAATACGCTCCACTACTGTTTAAAAGGTTTATTGGATCAGGTGGGACGTAGTTTTGAGTTGCTGGTGCTGTGGTAAAGTTCCATAGGTGATCTGTTGCAAGATTATTGCCAGCTAGATCTTCTGCTCCTGTTCCGATGGTAACAGTGTATAACGTGTTAGGTGTTAGGTTAGCATCCGGATTGAAGTTCATCGTAGACCAGGTGAATGTTCCGTTAACCGATGGATCAATGGAGAACGCATTTTCTACGGATGTCTGATTCATCGACTCATTAAATGTTACGGTTATATTGGTCGTTACTGGAACGCCGGTTCCGGTTGGAGTGTTACCGATTACGGTGGGTGGTGTGCTATCAGGATCCTCAGGAATAATAGGAGAAGTGGTATTGAAGAAATAATCTATTAAACCCGTGAAGGCCGGTGAACTGCTCTCTGGATTCCCATGGTTCCCCACAAAAGGCCCTACCGAGGTTACTGATAATACATGGCTGAAGTTAGCAGCTGTTATCCAGTTTGCACCATCGTAGGAATAAGACTGTGTCCACTGATCTCCCTGTCGCTTTACTCTTAAATATAAGGGATTACCAGGGGAAATTACAAGACTATTCTCTAAATTGGCAGTTCCATTCGTAATACTTGCAGCAAATAGATTTGTAGTTGTCGCATCCTTGAAAAAATCAAAACGCAAGTAGTTGGAATCGTTCTGTTGAACAATAACTCCCTGCATTTGGAATTGAGAGGTCAGTTGAGACTCAAACTTGACTTCAATCTCAAAATCTGTATTATTTGCAGCCTGCATAATGCGGGGTGCTAAGTTACCATTATTCCATACATTATGGGATGTTCCATTAGGAACCGAAATGGATAACAATGCATCAGAGGTACCAGTACCTACAATCGTAAAATTAGCGTCACTTTTTGGATTAAATACCGTCCACAATGTTGTATTCAGAGTTGAGGCACTGAAATCATCTGAGATAATTTTATTAGATTCTGTGGTAAAGTTCCAGAGGTAAGCTGTTGCAAGATTATTGCCAGCCAGATCTTCTGCTCCTGTTCCGATGGTAACATTGTATAAAATGTCAGAAGTTAGGTCTGCATATGGAGTGAGAGTGAAGTTCATCATATTACCAGACCAGGATAAAATTCCTGGAACATTAGGATCAATGTCGAACGCACTTTGTACGGATGTAGTATTCATCGACTCATTAAATGATACAGTTATATTGGTCGTTACTGGAACGTCTGTTCCGGTTGGAGTGTTACCGGTTACAATGGGTGCTGCATTGTCTAGTGTTGTTGCAGTGTAACTGGTTGAGTTGTTCCATCCAATGTTTCCTGCTGCATCCTTTGCTGAGACATTCACAGAATGAGTTCCCGTTAAGGCTGTGATCGTTCCATTCCAGATGTTTCCACCCTGGGATGAGAGTTCAGTACTGCCTACAGTCACATTTGTCACTCCAACATGATCGGTTGCATTCACTGTGACCAGAATAGCATCACCAGTGTTTGGTGTGGTGGTGTTCAGGGTTACTGTGTTGACTACGGGATCTGTTGTGTCTGCTGGTGTTGTTGCAGTGTAACTGGTTGAGTTGTTCCATCCAATGTTTCCTGCTGCATCCTTTGCTGAGACATTCACAGAATTAGGTCCCGCTAAGGCTGTGATCGTTCCATTCCAGATGTTTCCACCCTGGGATGAGAGTTCAGTACTGCCTACAGTCACATTTGTCACTCCAACATGATCGGTTGCATTCACTGTGACCAGAATAGCATCACCAGTGTTTGGTGTGGTGGTGTTCAGGGTTACTGTGTTGACTACGGGATCTGTTGTGTCTGCTGGTGTTGTTGCAGTGTAACTGGTTGAGTTGTTCCATCCAATGTTTCCTGCTGCATCCTTTGCTGAGACATTCACAGAATTAGGTCCCGCTAAGGCTGTGATCGTTCCATTCCAGATGTTTCCACCCTGGGATGAGAGTTCAGTACTGCCTACAGTCACATTTGTCACTCCAACATGATCGGTTGCATTCACTGTGACCAGAATCGCATCACCAGTGTTTGGTGTGGTGGTGTTCAGGGTTACTGTGTTGACCACGGGATCTGTGGTGTCTGATGTTGTTGCAGTGGTAAAGTTCCAGATGTAAGCTGTTGCAAGATTATTGCCAGCCAGATCTTCTGCTCCTGTTTCGATGGTAACATTGTATTTTGTGGAGGAAGCAAGGTCAGCATCCGGAGTGAAGTTCATCGTATCGCCAGACCAGGTGAATGTTCCGTTAACCGAAGGATCAATGTCGAATGCATTTTCTACGGATGTCTGATTCATCGCTTCGCTGAAAGTAACGCTTATTTGGGTGGTGACGGGAACATTTGTTCCTGTTGGCTCATTTCCGGTAACTGTGGGAGGCGTTGTATCGTTAATATCAACTTTCTCCAATCGTACGTTATCAAAGTTGTATGCATCTCCTGCTGTCGCAAAAGGTGCAAGCCAGAACATTAAACGTCCATCATTTACTGTACCTGTAAAACCAGTCGTGTTAAATTCAGTCGTGAAATTTTGCCAGTTCGTACCAAGATTAGCTGTAAAGTCCAAACCATAGTTGGTATATGGTGAAACATGCTTGATCAACCGCACATTCACATCATGTCCG
>Ga0255367_1012_pt1 | contig 64032 bp, 40 predicted proteins | sample ANMaggSeSYBR01D8_FD_182098 | JGI IMG/M metagenome (GOLD analysis project Ga0255367, IMG submission 182098) | Sediment cell enrichment communities from methane seep in Santa Monica Basin, California, United Staets - ANME aggregate JGI... | ecosystem: Environmental > Aquatic > Marine > Cold seeps >... | reverse complement strand
CAAATACTAAAGGCATATACTCTGACCTAGGGGTAGGTTCTGTGCCTGATAAATCCCAAAAACTATAATGTTCTTGCGACAACCATCTTTCAGTAATTTCTCTACCATCATTACCAAATGGAGGTGGCGTCCAACCTAATTCAGAGTATACCGCAAGGCTAACCGACGTTCTTATTTTACCAAACCCACTAAAGTCACTTTTACCAGCTTTACTATATGAATAATACCACCCATTGCCACATGACGCTGCCCAATTTCCTCCAGGTCTTACCCAAGCTTTATAATCATCAGCTATACGATACCTCCAATCATCTCTTGGTTGCCCCTCTATTGGCACAGTACACACATCTGCCCCTGAATACCAATCATAAAAATCTAGAGACGTACAATTATTAAAAGGAAACCACATAGGTCCTATACAATTATCTGGATTACAATCATGATCCCCACATTTTGGTCTACTATAATGCCAAAATTCACCATCTAGTACCTTATCTGCCCCCATCCATGTAAAAAAGCCACTGTTTGGTATAAGATCATACCCAACAGCTTCTGCTTTGTAACTATAAGAAATTTCAATTGGTCTACACCGTGTAGTAGCAACATCACATAACATTTTTGTGGCAACAGCAGCTTGTATTCTACCATTAGCATCAGAAATATAAGCCATTACTGCAATGGTACCAAAATGAATACCATTTATATTAAAAGCTGAGCCCTCAACATCCAATAAAAAAGGAGCATCTACAAACTTATTTAAAGAATTCTCCTTATCCAAATCATTTGGCCAAACAACTTCTTCAGTGGTAGAACCAGCCACTGCTTTAGAAGTCTCTAATATTTTATATTTATATTTAATAAAAAGACTCCAATCTTCATTAAAAAATGCAAAAGGTTTTTGAGATTTTAATAATACACCATTAGGTATTATATGATCACGTTTAATAGCATCAGGATCATCAGATTTAGGAAAAACAACTTCTAAGTCTACATTTGAAGAGGTATCACCACATGTTTGAGCACCCTCCTGTGGCATCATATACGCTTCTATCACCTCAAAATCAAACATATAACTAAGATTGATATTATCTATTTCAGCCCACACATAACAAGTTGGGCCAAGCATAACCCACTGCTCGACTCTGTCATCTACTGTATATTCATTCATACAATATGAATAATAGGCAGTATCGTTCATTATTCCATAACTATATTTATTATATATAGGAAAAATTGAACTAACCGTTCCTTCAAAGATATTAACATGTCCACTTAATTTTGCCTCCGGACCAAAAGACACAGGTAATGTGGAAATATACCCACCACCAGTAGGCTCATATTTATATTCAAAGTTATCTTGTATTATATAACCACCATAAAATTTTGTATCTATATTTATTATAGTAACCTCATATTCTTCTGGGTAATATTCACAAACAACAGCAATGGTTGTAGTAGTATTATATTCAAGTTTTAACGGCCCAATACCAAAATAACCATATAAGTCTGACACCCCACTTACAACATACCCATAATACTTAATATTTTCAATACTTGATTCTATTAAATCTTTAATATTTTTATTTGTACTGACTCTTTCTTTTTCAGGAAGCATTGCAACTTTAGTATTTCTAAACACACTAAGAAATCTACCAGATTCAATCTTACTTATATTTAAAACATGTACAGTTCTATTTCTAATAGTATAACCAAAAACAGCTGTTGCTGGTGCCTCCATATTACAAGATGCGATTTCCATGTTACCAGCATTACTACTGTCATACTTACAAGGAGTTACATTCCAAGAGTCTTTACGTGAATATGGGTAAACTACATTCAAATAAGGTACAAACCACTGAGCATCTATTTGTCTTACAAGAGTTGGAAAAGACGATTTTTTTGAAGAAGACGTACCTGTAACATTGTTAGCTTTAGGATAAGTAATAGCCTCCTTAGTTAAATATACCCCTGGGTCAAATTCCCTCTTATTAAGAGGTACTGGAAAACATTGATAAATACGTTTTCCTTTCATAACACTACCTTCTACATTGGTACCAAGTTTTTCCCACTTATCAAAAGTAAATATATCAGAAGTAGTTATGTCTGACGTACCTGACCTCTCAGCAAAAATTGAGTCATACACTTCTTTTGACTGCCAAATAGCCGTCCAAAAACGTAATTCCATTACTTGTTCAGCAGTAATACGCATACCATCACGCATGTTGTCGTCAGTACAAAAAGTCCATTTTCCAGTATAACACGGACACTCCGGTTTCGCTCCATTACAAACAATACCATTTTCTGGTGTAAGTACATCCATTAGAGTATCAGAAGTGTTTGGCAACCACTCATCAATAATAGTTTTATAAGGAGTGCTCGCTTCATCTGTACATGTACATTCTGTTAAAGGGTCTTCTGATAAAGTGATTGAGGCATACCCCCCAGAATAATCCATCTCAAAATCGGTACCAAAATCTTGATCCCAATAAGCACACTTTTGATGTTGTGCTCTTAAATTATACATACGAAAAACAAAAGGAAGATACCTAGTAAGTGTAGACAATGGGTCTGAAGGTGATCCATCATAAATATCTTTTCCCTCTAAAACTGCTGTGCCCATAGGACGTGGTTTAATTGATCCAAAACCCATTATCCATGGTTTATAATGTCTACAAACAACAGGCAATTTATACATTTGTTCTGGATCTGTAATTCCCTTGCCAGCATTGCCACGCCCCATACCGAGCCCATCACATTGCCCTACTCCCGTATCTTCATTTTCATTATAACCAAGAATTTCACTTTTAGAATAAGGTAACAACACAAGATGGGTTGTAATGTTTGTATCACGTTTACCTAAACCTGTACGAAACATGTCTGGAGCAATACAAATATACTCTTCTAAATTTTCAACACCATCATTATCATATTTATTACACCAATTTCTGCGGCCCAAATAGTCACAATAACCATTATTATACCCAGTAGGATACTTATTATCATTGTCTTTTTCTTCCACACATTTATCATCTTGAAACTTTTTACAAACCCCAGGCATTCCTTTTATCCAATATTGACAAGGAGAAGTAACATCCTTTGCTCTAGTACCCACAGGAGACCTAAGGCCTGAATAAATATCTCCAACTTGTGGATGTGGGTCTGGCTGATAGTCCTTATGCCATTTTACAACCCATACATAATCGTCTGCTACTAATACCATAATTAAATAATATCCTTTACTTCCATTTTCATTACTCCTGTATGTTCATTCACTGTATAAAAAACTTTGTGTGTATCCTCATAGTAACCAATTGATCTTGACTCCACTTGAAAACTATCTTTAATACCAGGAATAATTGAGGCATGTTTTTTTTGAAAATATACTTGTTTATTGTCTATCGACCATTGACGACCATCAAAATGAAGTGTTAATCTTATTATATTTAACTTCGGAATCTTTTTCCAATCCATTTGATTTTCTGTTATTACTTTTCCATCACAATACTCTACTTCCCAGCCTCTAAATCCTCTCAAATCCATTTATTAAAATTCTCCTTATATAGGGTTAAAATAAAAAAATCCGGAATATAGGTCAATTTTTTTCAGTAAACATGTATGAATGAAAAAGGTATATACCATTATACTCCGGATCTGTTTAGTTAATTACCGTCTTTATTAAAACTATGCTAAAAACAAATTATTCAATAAATTCTATTAGTTATATCACGAGTAATCAAAATAGACCCTTTGGTTGATTAGACTGTTAGCCCCAATTTCACTCGCTCCTAATCTAACATTTATAAATATTGGATCAGAGGTCATTCCCATGTATCCACTAGATCCAATAGTTTCACTATCATCTGCATCAGACACAACTGCCAAATTTTCTTTTGTTGCATATAAATAAGCAGGTGGGGTGTCACTTGCTATATCTGAAGCGGCAACATTTTGTCGCCACTCTAAACTATTTATTGGAGAAGCCCCAGCATTTTGTCCTGGACCGACTGTTCCGAAACGAAAATATGTATCACTGTTATTTTCATTATGATGTTCAAATGTACCATGACTTTGAAGCCCAAACTTAACTGTGCTTATTTCAACCGCACCAGAAACAATTTCAAACATAACTGCCTTTACAGGCGATTCAGTACTAACTGTAACGTTTCCATAATTTACATTAGTTAAATCATAACTCATTGGCTGTGGTGGACGACATACAACATAAAACTCATCACCAGCTGTAAAAGTATCTGCTGGAGTCCCAACAAACTTCATATATACCCCTCTAGTTCCTAATTGCGTTAAAGAATCATCCTGACAAGTTATGGAACTTGCAGCATCATCTCCACGGGTTGAACTATAGTAATACATTGCAGTACCAGCACCTACTGTTGGATTTGACCCTTCAGCATATTGAATTTGATTACAAACAATAGTCCATGCTGGTGTACCTGGAGGACAAGAATTAAATACTGCATCTGTAAACTTAACCATTAGCCCCTTTGTGCCTAATTGATACCAATATTCCGGATATAACAATTCTACAGGCCCACCATCATCAACCGACGGAGATGTAGTCCAAGAAAGTTTTGGAACATTACCAGTACCACCCCCCATTGTAGTACCATTAGTTATATCTATGTTTAAAGTATACGTAATAGCACTGCTTGTGTAATTAAATGCACCACCAGTTGCAATAGTACCAGTATAAGAATTAGACCCGCCCTTTGATGGAGTTTGAATAGGATTTTCCTTATTTATAACTATACGGTATGTCTCATCAAAAAAACCATTATATGTACCAGAAATTGTTACTCCTCCACTATTATAATCATTTGTTGTTGCATTTCCACCAACAGGTGTACTAGTTCCCCAACCCAACTCTAAATGTGCTGTATTTGTACCACTAACCACAGAAACACTAGAACTACTTCCTAATGACCCTGAATAAAGCATTAACTTTCCATTTTCCCATACACATTGTGCATAATTATAACCATCAATTGCTTTACCTAAATTATGTAATTTTTCAGTTATATCTCTAGCTAAAAATCTTGGATCTAAATTGGTTCCACTAGCAAGTGTGATATAACCACCGTCACCATCAATGCTTAGATGTAGCCTGTTATTACCTGTACCAATATTAAAAGTATCTGTATCTGAAGCCCCATCAGCAGGAGCATAACCACGGGTGCCTAGTCCTTCTGTACCACCATCTCCAGCACTTCCTGTAGCAGAAATTTCATATTCAACCCACCTAGTTGTTGCAGACATTTAATCTACCTCCTTTTTTTTAAAAAAAATTTCTATCACACAGACAAAAAATTTTGTATTTTAGATTTACAAAACTTAATATCATTATTCCATTCTTAATCTATTTATTTGTTAAACTAATCTTGTTTATCCTCTATCTTATATTGTAAAACAACATTTGGCATCACATTCCCTGCAAAATCTTTAGCTTTTATCACAACAGTAAATTCCTTACCATAAAAATACGCTGTACTCTTTGGATAAATCTTAGCAGATAAATTACTAACATCCTCTGCATGAAACATCCCTATTATTGATGCACCAAGATCTACATTTTCTCTGTGCTCAGTAATAAATCTATGCCCGTCTGCTGTTATTTTTGGGCAACTAACATAATTTTCTGCTGTAACCCTCACTGTAACTTTTGTATTATAATCAAAACCAACATCTATACTATATTTACTATCATATTCTACTATATATCCAAAGGTCAGATAAAACAACGCCTCTAACTCATCATCATTCTCATTTTCAGCATGTACAGTAAATACGGTTGGACCATTTAAAGTATCAAAATCATCAATTGGGTCATAAAATATTCTATACCCATTATCTATACCAGAAAATGTAACCGGAACTATTTGATCTTCAACTTTTAAATAAGTACCAGAAACAGACACTCCATATACATCATCTAAAATATCAACAGAAATATAATTTGTTGCCTTAGTATACTCTCCTACATCCAAAGAGAAATTAGTTATTTTTAATGAATACAAATGTATATCACAAGGTAACCCAGGTAACCCTACAGCAGTAGAATAAACATCCTTAGTTAAATAAGGAACACCTCCATTTATTGTTTCAACTTCAAACAACAAATCACTCATTTCCAGTAAAGAGCAGTATACATCAATTTTTATACCACTTGCAACTAATTGTGTTGAATATGTGTCTAAACGAACTGGCGTAACACAACCACTAATTGTTTGAACATCAAAAAGATGTATATTACTAATATTAAGGTCGGTAGAAAAAATATCAGTTAAAAATGGAAACTCAACCCAACCAGCAAAAGTAATATCTATATCTGAATTAACCTCACCAGCATTTTGTACCCCTGTATTGTATTCAGTAATTATATTTTCTTGTACACCAACTGATGGGATTGGTAACCCGCTTGCATTAACATGTCCACTATAGTTCATATAATTTTGCCAATAACTATTTGAACCGCTTATTGCTGTATCACATATATGCTCCACCAAATAACTTTTAAAAGAATTATACTGTTCTCCAGCAATATATGTTATTTTCTCACTTACTGTACCTGAAACTACATTATACCCAGTCAAGTAAACTATATAATTATCACATGTTCCACTTGTAACACTACCTACATTGTAATCTATAATAGAAGGAACAACACCAAAGTCACTAAAAAGTTCTCTAAAAAAAAATATTGGTATACTATCTGTGCCACTTATAGTATCAACAATATAATATTCCACATTAGAATTCACAGCTTCTACCATAGAAGATTCGGTCTGATAAATTATAGGCATATTATAATCACCTATATTATCTGCTGGATCAGCAAACTCAGCTGTACTATCTACAACTGTGTATCCTTCATCCGTTAAAGTAAAAGTTGAATCCAGATATACATTATTAGTCTCATTAGGCATATGTTGTTCCTATTGTCAATAAATTCAACCGCTTATGTGTAACTGTAATGAAGCACAATGACATGATCATGGATCCCATAAGGTACAGTATCATCGATACCATACAACATAGGTTTGAACATCAAATAATCTCCTAAAACTGATCCAGTTCTATACCTCATATCAAAATCACCATAATAATAATTTGTTCCTTCATAAACAACATTGCCTTTAAAGATTTTATTTAAAACTGGTGGATAGATAAAACTTACCCCTTCATTTTCAGTTGGCACTGTAACCGTACCATTAGCATTATAAACAAGACAAGAAACCCTGCATCTATCAGTAGCTATTAGATGATTAAGAATTGTACTATGTGTAACATCATCCCACGCAGTCAATCTACAATCATAACATTCACCTACAGTAACTTCAAACACTATCGAGTTAATGTTTATAACAGTCCCCTCATAATCATCTGTCTGCCCCCACCCGTATATATTTGTCCCTGAAACCACTATTCCAGCACCATTCACACTATCTACACCCAACTTAAATAAGTAATCAGTAGATTCAGCATTATTTGCATGACTAACATTTATCGTCTTTTCATTATCAATATATAATATCATTGAGTTTGTAATACTCTCATCCTCAACATATTCATATAATTTAAGCACTTTAACACCATATCCAACAGAACTAGCATATCTAGAGTAAATATAAAGCTTATAATAATTATACCCTATATAATTACTAAAAGTAGCCACTTGTACCTCAATATGATCAAAAGTAGCCCTGTTACTAACTAAATCTACATAAGTACCACTAATTGTAGTACATGCTTGAATCTTATAATCTTTTATTTCATACCCCTCGTAGTTATTGAACTCTACTTTAGTAACACGCTTTGGAGAATCAAACTCAAAAGTTACCCAATGAGCGTCTGTCCCTAATTCATCAACACTCCATCCAACAGGATTTAATATATTTATAGGATCAGTGCCACTACTACATGTAACAGAATTAAACGCATAGGCATCATCAAGATAATACCCTTGTAATTTTAGATTAGATATCGAAGCATAAACACTTTCTACCTTGGCCGAAAGTAATTTAACATAAAAATCACTATATAACTCTCCTATTTTATCAGGTAAAACAGCAAATGTTTCTACCTCCATTGTATTATTGTGGTCGTCCCTAATTAAAAATATAGCGTTTCCTGATTCATTCTCTACTATCTCAAAAAGTGACACAATAGCATTATTACTGACACAACCAAATTCACAGTGTGTTAAATAAAATTGGAAAGGAAGATATATAAAGCCCTCCTCTGGAAGTTCCTCTACAAGTACTACCCAACCAGTATCATTTATCATATTTTCAGGAGTATTGACTCCACTAAAAGTAGCCCCATCAAAAGAAATATAGCCCCAATTTCCTGATACTACTTTATACTGAATAGGCCAGCTACCTCCCGCTTCATCTACACGCTCACGAACATATTCTATCCAATTTTCTTGATCTGTTTGATCTATAGTTATGTAAAGAGGCGGATCCCCCATATCAAACTGATCATGTATTTGCGCTGAATACCCAAAATAAGTTGAAGTATCAAGTTCTTGTTTATCCTCTATTCTATACATATTACTGGCATCTTCATACCACATACCAAGATCAAGTTGTCCTGGAAGAATATGAGACCTTGTACCAGCAATATTTGGGCTATCAATATTAGGACTTGTAAATACTACTTTTGATAAATCATGCCAAGCCGGAGTATCCTCCTCATAAAATTTTGTTGTCATAACAACAGCCATATCTATAACCTCCTATTAACTTGTATACTTCCAAGAAAAGCTTTTTTCATTTGGTAATGGTTCTTTACCCATTATAATATCACCTATTTTAAACTTAGAAATATTATCTTGTCTAAGTATAATTTTATAAATAATAACTTCTCTACCCCCGAGACATTTTACGTTTATTGAGTGGAAAATACGACTTCCGTCCATACCAAAACTTGTCTCTATTAAAGGTAAATATGATTTATATTTTGGGATCTCTATAACATGCCCTGTGCTTAATTCATATCTTAAACTTTTCAGTCCATGCGGAATTTTATCCCAACCTGTTGTAAAAAGATCTTGGCCTCTTATCGTTTTTCCATCAGGATAAGTTGCAATAAATCTACATTGATACGGGTTTACACTTGTGACGGTATTATGTCTTCCATAAATTTTTCCGTCTTCCTTATTCAATCCTTCAAAATTCGGTAATTTTTGACTGTTTATATCCATTTTTAATTCCTTTCCTCCTTTAAGTATAAAGATATCGAAACGCCAATACTGGTTGAACGTAAAAAGTTGAACAATCCGTTTCTAGACGAATATAAATATTATAGTAAACAGTGCTATCAATTATCTCTCCACCGATAAGTTTGCTGCCACCTAACCCAACTCTATAATCAGTACCTCTTAAATAGGCTGCTCCAGTACTACCACCATTCCAATCAGACGGTGGTTCTATATCAGTAGTCATGATAGCATTTATAAAGCTGTTATTACCGCTGTTTGAAGTTCCTGTTAAAATTTCTAAGGCAGTTGAACTCATCTCGTTCGAATCCCACGCTTCTAAATAAAGATTTGATGTAGCAGTACCTTGTATTCTTACCCCCATCGCATAACGCTTTGTACTAGATCCAGCAAATTGAACATGGTACATCTGATCTTGCTCAACAAACAATTGTGGAATTACATATGACGAGACAGAAGGACGGATAGTACTATCACGGGACCCTGAAGTGGTCGTTGGTGTTGGTAAAGAACCGATTATTCCTCCTCCTGTGAAAACTAATAGGTCGGTACTTGGCTCTATAACCCTATACCCTCCCACATTTGGGTTCCCAGTTCCTGTATATGGCCAAGGCGTATCTAATGCTGCATTGTGATTAAATGCAAACGTTATTGTTGGTTCCATTTCTAATTCCCCCTATTTACATTGTAAATCAACATACCCGCATCCATGTTGTTTATGTACTTCTTTATGACAATCTTTACAAAGTGTAATACAATTATCAATATCGTTTGCTAAAATTTTATTCTGGGCATACCCTTTAATGTGATGGCAATGAAGTGCTGTTTCTTTAATTGTTTTACCACATTTTTGACATTCCCAATTGTCTCTTTCAAAAACCATTTGTCTCAAATAAGTTGAAACTTCTCGTGAAGTTGCTTTCTTAAAACCTTTTGGGTACCTGTGTTGACCAAAAGTAGGGCAAGCTTGTTTACAGTTTTCTGAACAATATAAACGTTGTTCGCCCTGATTTAAACTATTAATTGCATCCAATCTATTCTGAACACTGTGACGTGTAGGAGCATACCATTGCCCACAATAAGTACACCTTACTTCCAAGATCTCGGTAGCCCTTTGTTTACGAATATCTTCACAAAACCCCAATGTATCCTTACAATTATCATATGTGACAAAACCTAATTTAGTTACTCCACTTTTATAATTACTGTTTAAAACACCTATACGCTTTGATGATATCTTTGATAATTTTTTCTTTGTTTCACTTGAAAGAATCTTACCAGTCTGAGCTGCGGATAGTTTCTTTCTATGCACTGTTGAAAAAATTTTAGCTTTACCTGCACACACGTTGCTACAAAATAAACCAATACGGGTTTTCGGAGTTAAATAAGGATCTCCACATACTTTACATTCTGATCTCTCAACATAAATATTTGTACCTATTATCAAATTCCCATGTACTGTTAATCTCATACTTTCTAAATTATCCCAACAAATCTTCATAAACTCCTCTCCTCTTTTTTTCTACGAAACACGATAAACTACAGGAACTTTGCTTATGTCGACATCCTTGTCCCACACCTGCAGTTTAATCGAATCTTTATCAATTCCGCCACCATCGGCCAATGCGATCACACTAACATCGCTAAATCTAGACACACCTCTCTTACACCTAATCGGATCAAAATCAACAAATACAACTCCGTCACTGTCAACAGTATAGAAAGACCAAGCGTCGTTGAGTTTATTCTCATTATCAGAACTATCACTTACCTTTACGGTCATCCTATAAGTCTTTCCATAATATAAATCTTTTGATGGTGTATATGTTACTTTACAATACCATCTATCATATTCTTCTATAAATAAATCACTGTCATCAATTTTTATAGAATTAATGAAACACTGTAATGTCTCTAAATCCACCCCTGCACCAGCATCACGTATTTCAAAAGATACCTCTGTATTAATACCAACATAATCTTCTTCGCGGCCCGGCGATAAGTTTGTCAAATATGGTGACTTAAAATCTGGGATTACATTAAAAAAATAATCCACACTCACAAAATTAGGGATTGGCGCAATATCATATACCTCTATACGAATAAATATTACAGCCGCGTGATGAAAATCTTCTATTGGGTCATATAAAACCTCTATTCCTAATGCTCCGCCACCAGCATCAAAATTAGTTAAAGTCAATTGGTCTGTTACCTCATAATATCCAGTATCCCCCATATAAGAAACTTCTTTTACCCACATCCTTAAAGTATTGTTATCTAAACTAAATACAAATGGCCTTAACCGTATCCATATATTAGTAATTATTGGGTTCTTCTCACTCCAAAACTTCGGTACAGCGTCCTCAACAAAAATAAACTGATCAATGTTACTATAAATCCACAAGTAATCATGTGGCTGCCCATCCACATAATATGTATGTTTACTTAATTTTAACTGGCTTATTTGTAAATTACCAGCCTCATCTGGTAAAGTAATAATAGTATAAGGGGGAATACCCCTTAAAACCATTGTAAGAATACCGTCTATTATTTCCTCTACCCATTCATAAATCAAAAAATCAGTTAGTTGATTAAGCTTACCCTCACTTACAAACTCTTCAACAACCTTGATTTGATTACATATTGGATAGGGGTCACTCTCATGATTACAATACCCGTTATCAAAATCCCAATTCTCAAAAGGAAAAGTGCAACCTTCGTCTTTCTTAGGAGCGTCTAATTGATTACCTGATTTATATAGCCCAGGAAGCCACTCTTCTAATACCTCTAACTCAATCCCCAAACCACTATTTATATCTACCCAATCCCCTCCAGGAGTTGTGAAAAACGATTTTTGTACTACCCAAACATCAGGTTTAAACCAGTCTGGGCTTGACTTACCATCAGGTAATAAACTAAGGTTTCTTTTCCATTCTCTATAATCTTCGTACCACAAACCTATTTGTTTTAAACTGTTTGAACTAGCAATACTTGTTTTAGTGGATAAACTAATATCTTCATCATAATACAACTTACTAACAAAATTATTAGAATTCCAAACAAACTCACTTCCTGTAGAAGTAGAACTTTTGTCTGCTTTACCATTAATCAGTGTATGACCTTCATAACTTGATCCAGATGAATAATATATTGTAAGTCTACCATTTATATCAGTTACACCATACCCACTCAATGGATCAAACGAAGCCCCTATATCTCCAGGTTCTATATATAAATTTACGTTAACATCTCGCAAACTAACATTATATTGATCCCTCACTTGTATATTAATCGCCTCATATTGTAAATAGCCTATTAATATAGACCTATCAATCCACATATTTATACTATCAGAATACGGTAACAAAGTATCTTCTTGATAATTGTATGCGTCCCATGTAAATGTTTGTTTATTTCCTTCATCATCTCTCAAAGTAGTTTTGTCTTGTAACTTATAAACACTATAATCTTTAAAAATAACATCATAAACTTCATATGAATCTGTATTATTAGCTGAATAATTTTTTAAAAATAGTGACCTCCAATTACTATAAGACTCATAAGGTCTTATAAACAACATATTAGATCCTACCACACTCGCTACCCCCCTAACCATAGGGCACCATCTAGCTGTAGTAACACGTTTATATATATCCTTCGAATCTGCTTCTATTTTATTCCAAGAATAGGCATCAAATTTATAAACTGTACCACTATCATAACTTCCACCATAAGCCTGTTTACTGTACAAATATAAATATAAATATAAAGAAATTTGATCCCCTATTTTATACTGATTTTGTACAGGAGAGGTTAAGTATACTCTATATCCCCCAGCATACATAACTACACTACTTACATGTACTACTTCCGTTGCTCCAAAATTATCTGGGTCTGTGCTTGGTCCAAGAAATAATCTTGTACCTAACTTAATACCAAATACACTATCCATCTCTAGGTATTGTGCTAATCCCACAGGGCCACTTGCCCCAGCATTTGCTGAAGTAAATACCCTATTATAATATTCTATAGCAAATGAATTCGCATCGTAATAATTATTACCAATAGAATATTTTACTATCTGTTCCTTAAGATACATCTGATTAAATATCGTCTGTGTTTCCCAACGTTTTATAATACAGTTAGAAGAATTTATTCTTTCAACTGTAAAAAAAGTTAAGTCATCGACCATACCAGATAAATTAGTTGGGCCAATATATTCTACCCCCAACAATTCATTTATTATATTAGAAGTAAAACTATAATCAACTATTGTACCCCCACTTGTACTTTTTACACGTAAAACTGTATTTACATTGGTCGTATCTATTGTACACATTGTACCAACTTGCGGCCCAAAACAAAAATTTGGCTGTTGTATTTCTATATTCTCATTAGCCATATTATTCCTTATGCCTGCTGGGCCGTAGCTGTTAGCCTCACTTCTCTCGCCGATGTTCCTGCTGTATAAATAGTTCTGGCTATACCCTCACTATCTGTATTATCATTAGTAGGAGTTACATACCCATTTGGATCATCCTCAGTGAAATAAACAATTCTTGCAACGATAGGCAAATTAAACTGATCCTTAACTATAGCTGTAATATTAGACGTACTAGATGATCCACCACTGTTTGCAGGTAAAATAGCTGGATCTGCACTTAAGCTAATACTAGTAATAAACGCATTTAATGTGGATAATTGGTAATTATAAGTATTATCAGAAAAAGTTCCAGTTGAACCATAATAAGTTGCCTTTCTTTGCAATCTGTATACATTTGTACCTTCTATGGTAAAATCATATATAACAATATTTGTTGCCTGATCATCTTCTACATTGTCCATAGTCATAGCCCCATAACTATTATTTAAATCATCAGGATTTAAAAAGATCATATTAGTACCTTTGATATAACATATAGCGTTTGAATCTGCTCCGTATACCTCTCCCATATCAAAAAAAGAACACGCATTTATATCTTTGAAAGCACCCCCTGAATACTTGGTTACTAATGACCCAGTATAAGCACTAAATTTATATAAAGCCCCTGTATCACTTATACCATCATAATTGTTAAACATCCAAATATTTTTATAAAATGAAATTAGTGTACCAGCTTCGTGATTATATTGAGTTGTACCATTAATATTAACATAGTCCACCCCAGCAGAATTAACTGATACCTCCTCTATTTGCCCATTATTATTTGGACCAAGTACTAACGTAATCCCACTACTCATTTTTGAACCGTCAGTCACACTAAGAACAGAGGAACCTGCACTTTCATAATCAGAAAATGTTGTATGATAATGTTCTACAGTAAATGCTTCAGACTCATACTTGTGAGATCCGCTCGGCACAAAATCAAAAGTATATCTGAGAGTACATACATAATTGTGAATATACCATCTTTTTATAGTCATTTGATCAGTCTCTGTATTTTCCATTGACCATATATTATAACCATCATACTCAAGGCTGATTACCGTATTAGTTATTGTTGTGTCCAATGGGTAAGAAAAAGCTATAGTACCATCATCTGTTTTTATGACCACAGCATCAACATCTTCGTCTATCATCCAAAAATACCCTTCTACCATTGCTATATTTTGTTTACGAAATCTTATGTTTTCATAGGCCATATTATATTACTCCTCTGCACTAAAAGAAAAGTTAATTCCTGAATCTTCATATATTGATGTTCCTTTTTCTGATAAAAAAACGGTCAATCGTTCCACTTTTTCCTCGGTTGTCAGCCCCACTTCACCAGCTTTTTTATTTTCTCCCAAATCTATATGTATTGAAATAAATATTGGACCATATAAATTAGATAGTATATTTTTAATTTCCTTAGACCTCTGCACATTACCAAAATGCGCTGTATAATCATTCGTAATAAATCCAGCCCCAAACAACATTGTCTTGTATGCAGTTATTGAATTAAAAATTGTGGGGTTTCTACCAGAATGTTGATACTCCCCGCTTACCAAAACAACAAGATATATATTTTTACATTTACTTAATGCTATATGTACTGAAGCACTAAATTCCTTAAGAAAGTAATAGTCATCACAAAAAATGAATACCTTTTTATCAGTACACATTGCCATACCTAATGCTAATGAAAGTCCTATTCCTGTTTCATCTTCAACATAAAAATTTCCTTTTCTATCATAAAGAAACGCTTCTTTACAAATATTATTCCCCGCAAAAATAGCTAAATCATTATCATTTAAGTAACTGGAAAATAATTTTATTACAGTTTGTCTTTTCATTTCAATGTTCCATCCTTGATCAACAAAATAGAAGGCTTCTTTCTGCCCATTATTTTATCTAAATCTTTTTCAAAATTATCTGATAATTCTTTGTGCCAAAATGGGTATGACATCTTACTATCAGAATAAACAATTAATAACATTGATATATTAAACTCCTTAATCATCTGAATCTCATTTCCCAACCCGGCAAAAGAATTTCCAGACAACAACACCCCTCCTTTAACACCAGCTAACCATCCACCGCTTACTAATCCTAGTCCAATTCTTTCATTTGCTGTTGGCATATAGTGTAACACATCTTTAGTCATTGCCTTATATAAAGGGTTAAGTCCTAAACACGGTACACCAGCAAACAACCTATACCCTAATTTTTCGCAAAGATAACTCCAAAATTCCTTCGCCTTTACCATTTATCCTCCTGCTTCATTATTCCTGTTCATATATTCTAAGATAAGGAACCCATTTAACATTGTAACCCCAAGGGTCTCCTGTAATATTTAACTCACTTGTTACATCAAAATCATTTACTAAAATCTCTATACTATTTATATCTACTCCAGTGGCGGGCAATATATCTTCAATATCAAATATCAAATTAGAATTAATACTCACATTATCCATATCATTACCTGGTTCAATAATAGAGACTATTGGGGCTCTGGTGTCCTCCCTTAAAACCCCCCCAATCAACCTGATCTGCTATCCTCTCTGTAGCACTATTAATCTCTAAATCCAAATTATTTAATGTTGCCAAATGAATAAAAATTGGAGGTATATCACCACCATCTTTATGTTGTTCCATGGTAGCTATTTGTATTAACCAAACAGGTTCACCCTCTTCATTTTTGTTTGTTATCTTTCTAAATGTAATTGAACATTTAACAACTTTATCTGGATTAAGTGAATTTCTAAGTATATATTCAGCCATTTATATTTCCTGCTTTAAAAATTATTCAGAAAAATCAATTTCATTTATCATACGCTTAACACCGTGTCTAATAATTTTGTCTACATCTTCAAACCAAGGTGTCGGACCTGAATCTGGATCTTGTTCTCTAAGAAGCTGTACTTTAGTAACTCCAGCAGTATAGTTATTAGTAATTGCTGTTGAACTAAAACTTAAAACAGTACCTCCACCAGTAGGAGCCCCATCTAGTTTAAAATAATCACTATTAGTTCTATCTGTAATGAGTAAACAATCACCTTCAACAGCACCTACATTTTGAGTAATAGTAAGGGTAGTACCACTAACAGTATAACTACCATATAGCAACCCCTCTTTAATTGACACAGCATCTAAGGTAGCACTATCAGTTTTAATATCAAAACCAAGTGTTGCCAACGCATCGTTTGTTGTACCTGAAATAATATCAACAGCAGATTTATTATTTCCAGTATAATACTTACTAGTTGAACCAGAAACTACCCAAAACTTACTATTCACATACTCAACAGAAGCACTTCTATACGCTGCTGCATACCCAACATCAGCAGTATTTAAACTATCAGCCAACGCTCTAATTTTTACTTCTAAATCTGCTGCAACAATCTCACCACTCATAGGTGTTTCATCATCATTATAATCCAATATTACTTCATAATAACCTTCATCGTTAGTCCCACTAACAGTAGAATCTATCTTAACAAGCAATCTATTAGCAGAAGCGGTTAAACTAAACAGCCCTGAAGTTCCTGCGAAACCAGAACTACGCACCCATCCAGATTTAAAATCAGTTACATAATAATCCTGAATAGCAGTACGTGCTGTAATATCGCTATACGCTGAGGTACTAAACTTCATTACATACTGTTCATCCCCTTCATTCCCCTGGGGCACAACTGACACCTGATCAATAGTTACACGCTTCACGTTTCCAGGAAAATTAATCAAATCTTGTACATCTATATTTATAGCCATGCTATTTCCCCCCACTCTATTTATTTTTTAAACATAAAAATAATTATATCCAGTAATCGCCAAATAAGGGCATCCACTATAGGTGCACCTAAAGCCCCAGGCAGATCCACGACCTTCAATCTTCATATAATAATTACCATGATCATTTTGAGTTGGTGGAACACACCCTACCATATGCTCCGCTCTTATATTGTCACAATTTATATCATATGGGCACTTTGCACAACTAAGCCCAACATGATCCCTTACCCTATCTGGAAGATTTCCTCCGCTATTACTTCCAATTGTAAGTTTCCAACTAAACCATTTTTTGAACACTTTATAATTAGAATCATGTAATGGATCCACTATTCCATGATCATTCGCCCATCCCACATAAAAAGACAAGTCTTCAGCATATAATTCGTTTTTATACGTGATGCTCATACTACCAGGTCTTGGGCCATAATGATCTCTAAAATCAACCCATACACCAGAAATTGTTGTGCTATTACTTGTTGGACACCCTAAACATCCTGGCATTATTTGCCTCCAAATTTATACAACTGAGTATCAGTGTTTACCACGTAGGTTTTATATAACGGATTAAATTGATGTACCCCTGTTTCATGATTACTAGTATCGATAATTAAATAATCCGTATCCAATAACTTTGGAACTTTATTAAGCTCAGTATCATGGCTTATAAAAGCATTTTTTAATGCAACAGTACTATCTTTATTATAAACTACCTCACCCCACAAAAATTTTGCTACATAAACATTTTCAACTAATACAATGTATTGTTGAAAAAAGTCTAACATTATGCTATCATTATCATTTATCTTGTCAGCTTCCACTAAAGATGGACCAGAAAAACAAGCATTACTTAATTTACAAACACCATCTTGTTCATAAACAGATCTTTTCCAATGCAATTCTAATCTAAATCTGTCCGAAAAAATAAATTCTTGCATATCCTTCTCCTATTCACATTATAAATCAATATATCTACAACCTTATAAACATTATACCTTGACAATCAGAATATACTTATACCACCTTTATTGCCCCCCCCCAACATCTAAAGGTACAAATCCGTATAACTTATCGAAGCACTTCCTTGCCCAGTGTCCCCCTGTGAAGAACTTCCGCCACCAACACCGTCAACGACACCAATCGTAAGTGTATCAGCCCTACCAAACCCGCCTGCTGATACACTACCTGTCGAAGTCTCACCGTCTGTAGTACTAAAACTTACTCCAGCATTAGGAGTACCCTGTCCTTCAACAAGCCCGCGCATTACATATGAGGGTTGTAACGCACCAATCCATTTCTGCATTGACCACGACTCTGTACCTGGCATATTTGCATCATCCTTAGAATAACTATAACTAGTAACATACCAAGTACCAGTAACGCCACCAAAACTATCGCCACAGGCCATTGGTGAAACACTAGCAGTTACAGTATTGGCATTGGCACACTCTGTTGTTGGTAACGTGGAATAAGTCTGGCCAGGTGCATATATTGTTAAACTTAAAGTCTCTGTAGGTTTAGAAATAACTAAATGTGGGTCCCAAGACCCCAAACAATATAATCTTTGATTATTTGGAGATGCCCCCCAGTTCGCAGACGTAACACATGCACCCATAAATGAAGCAGTAGTTGCTGCCCCTATTACTATTGCCATAATTTTAATCTCCTTTTTTTTTATTTTTTAACTCTACTAATTAAACAGGTTACTTAATTTAATGCTTTATTTTGTACACTCTTACGACAATCTGAATACATTACAAAATCACATTTATATCTATCGTTACACTCTTTACAATATCTTTTTTTATAAACTTCTAAACGGGCTTTAATCTGCTTATCTGGTAAACTTCCGTAACCTCCAAGCACCTCATATCTCTCTTTTTTTACTGCCATACGTTTAGAACATCCACCACACGACATTCAACAATCTCCTTCTTATTTTGTTTACATGAATCAATTTACACATAAATATTTGTATCTATTCTAAAATTCCCTTCTCTGCTAATCAGTAGTTGCAATCAAGGTAACATGTATCTCATACCAATTTGTCCTTTGAACAGCCCCAACTGAAATATTTGAAACATACCCAGAAAATGTTTTGCCACCAACAATTATTGAACTCTTTACATTATCAGTATCATTTGTATCTTGTATTATTGTATAAGATACAGTCACAATTCCCATCACATTATAATTTACATTTAAAGATGTACAATCTATAAAATTTGGCATTTTTATCCTCCTCAGAAATCCATTACATCTTCATTTACAAAAGTTGGATTGTACACTTTTTTTCCTTGAAATATATTTCCTCCTTTTGCACCTACCCTTGAAAAAGTTGCTGACATCAGTGAACCACCTTGGCCCCTAAAATCCGAACTCGATGGAAGACTAGTAGTACATTGAAGCACCTCAATTCTATCTTTCTCTGCCATAAAAGTATGTACAACAAACTCACCACTGCTCTTGGTAGGCATTGCGGCCCCTGCCCTTAATTTATAAGTTGTAATATTATAAGAACTATTGATTACCATTTTATAAACTCCTAACAAATGTATAATTAGCAACAGGAAGTTGTCCTGGTTGCACATCCAAATTAAATGTTTGTAGATAAAATGTACCAGAAATATTACCTACATTCAACTTAGCAACTGTACCAGTTTTAGACGCTGTAAATGAAATGGGACCACCAGTATAATCAAGCCCATATCCATTTGTTTGAGACGTTTCCATATATATTGATGTTGGTCCTGAAGATGAGTTAGCTGAAAATGAACTTGTAGACGGAGCACACTCTACTGCAGTACTTATGGAAGCAAGCCCACCAACATCACCAGATACATATGACTGCCCTTTTCCTGAAAATAAAAAATAAACAATATCAGTATCACAATCATACTTTCTTACCCAAGGAATAGATACACCGGCTTTTCCTGGACACCCAATATGAACAACAGAAGACGCAAATCCAGATAAGTTAACTGTTTGAGTGGTGGGTCCGCATAAAGGGGTATCCTCTCCACAAACATTAATTATTTCTGTGTTACAATTAGTACTTACTGAAATATAACATCCCATACTAATAGATAAATTCCCTACTAAATTACAACATTCTGCGCCCATTGTTTATACCTCTATTTTTTATTTTTATGTTATATTTGAAACAGTTTCATCATCAGAAAAGTATGTACCATATGCAGGACCACCCGCAACAATTGATGAATGATCGTGAATAGGTACAGAAATTACATAAACATAGCCTTTTTCTCCTGTAAGCGCATAAAACGTTATAATGTTCTCAGAAAACTTTTTATGTTTGTATATAACAGCAGGCTCCTTAGGTACTGCTTTAATTTCTCCTACAGTTTCATCATCCACCACAAAGCCTTGTTCAAGTGTTCGTGTACTAACTGTACCTTCTCTGTGCTCATGTTCTACACTTCCGTGTGCAATAAAATATCCTGGAGCCTTTATTTTTACATTCATACCTGGTAATAAGTAAACTGAGGTAGAATGACCTCTCTTGTTCATATACTTAATTCTCCCATTTAATCTTCACTAGAATCTGGTGTAACATTTAAACGCACATCATCTAGTTCTTTATTACTACCAGCAACCCCAACTTTTATAGCATCAATTCCTGGGGTAATAGTCTGTGTTGACGGCAACTGTTTTTCCTGAACCGCCTCATCTATTTCAAATACATTTTCAGAATCATATGTAAACTTTCCACTTTTTAATCCTTTTCTTGCACTTGTTATAACACAAAATTGTCCTTTCGATGCTCTACATCTTCTTGTATACTTCTTTCCACTCAAAAGACTCAACACATCATTACCACTTACGGTTAAAATAACATAATTAGGATCATCCCAACAGGGGGTCATTTTTGCATTTCGTACTATACCAGTAAATATCCCTTTCTCACTTCCTTTAGTTCCAGCACTGATGGAAACAGCCCCCCCTGTAAGTGAACCAGACACATTATCATGTCCTATTTTTAAAGAAGCGTTAAACGTGCTTACCTGATTTCTAGCCTTACGGACAGTAAACGACAATATATATGGTGTACTAATACTTATTCCACACATAGCTACTGTTGCTCTTATTGGAACCGTTGTTATACCCATTATTCTTTTCTCCTTTTATTGCTCGACCGCATTATTATAAACAGTACACTGTACTTTATCCCCAACCCTTATTACTGTTGGTGCAGTATTAATGGCTAATAGTGGGCTAGACCCTTGCCCATCAAGTAGTACTTTAAAATGTATATGGTTACCTAAATCTTCTACAACCGTACCTGAACTAGGCACATCTTGTACTCTTTTCGGCGAAGCACCTCCAGTAATAGATACAGGATCCCCTATAATCTTCTCACCCGCAGAAACTGATATAGTATAGGAATTACTATCTGCATATGAATACACTATTTCATTAACAATACAATTTGAATCTAACCCTGTTCCCCCCAATTTAGGTTCCGAATCAGGACTACATACATAAGTAACCACTGAACCATTTCCAGAATTCATATACGTATATAACTCAGACGATAATTTCATACAGCCAGCACTATCTAAAAAAGACAAAGTTAATGTTACACCCCCACCACCAGCCATTTTATCCATCGCTCTCTCAAAATCAGTATCACTAAAATCCTGCTCAGTTGTTGGATCATGATCTACCTGAACCTGCCCCATATCAATAAGACTTCCATTAAAAGCCACAGGGGCTTGCTCCTCTACAGAAACTAAGGCTGCTAATTTATATTCAAGTTTATTAGCTATCTCATAGGCCTTACCAAACTCTCCCTCAGAAGATCTTGGATCATACACTTTTATACATGGTGTTTGAATATCAACAAGTGCTATAACTTGTTTAACAAGATACCCATCAGTTCCTCCTGTTGGTAAAATAGACCCCTCTAACGAAGTAATACCGTGTTCTTTATAAAGAACACAATCATGACTTACCTTTACTTCTAAATCATCACCAAAATCAGCAGGCTCAAACTCTCTTGAATTTTCTGCAAATACAACATAAGGAATGCTACCAGCTGTACTTGATTCATATGCTATAACATAATGCACACCTTCCTCTAATTTAAACATAGAATCACTTGATTCATTTATACTTATTTCAATTTTTGTATTTTCATCCACTGGATTTTCAGTAACAGCATCTGAATCACTTGCTGGTATTCCTTTTAAATTATCTATTTTTCTACCAACTATTATTATATTAACTATAGAAACAAGTTTATCTACCTTAGTTTCACGGACTGTTTCATATCTAAATTTATCAGGAATGTTTATTTTAACCCCACCAACATGCGAGGGGGCTTCCCCTGCTTTATTAGAAAAACAATCAGATGATACCCCTTCAATCCCCTTTGGCATAGGAGGTCTAGATTTAAGAGTTCCTAAATCAGCATTGTAAGATGTACTGTTTTTATCTCCGCTTACCAATAATGGTATAACAGAATTAGTCTCTCTTGTAATTGTAGTATCAGAAGAATCTTTTGCCCCTTCCCAAGTTATATATCTTGCATACCCTAATATATTTTCCCAATAACTTTTTGTCTCATACAAGCTATCTATACCGTCATTATGTGCACTACCTTTAACAAGATGTGGGTCCTGAAACACTATAATAGCATATTGCGAATATTTACTAGATAAACAATTTCCAGACAACCAGCTTGTATGATATATTTCTTTCCAACCACCAGTATCCCAAACATTTTTCCATTCAACAGGCTTTCGTTTAACTAATGGTTTTGCTCCAGTAACCATTACTCCACTGCACTTTTCTAAAAAAGTAGATGACTGTATTTGATGATATATAGTACAGGATCCAAGACCATTAAATGCTCCAATATTAATAAAATCTACCTCACCATCAGCATTCACAGTAATTTCCCAAATACCGCCATCTGTTGATGAATGCTCTATTAGAGACATCTTTATAACTGCTAAAGCATCCATATGTTTTATATCTAATGGTATTAAACCCCCACCTTCTGTACAACTATTATGTGGAATGTTGTAATAAGACAGCACCTCTACAGCTAAAGACCCTGTACTGTCACACACAACCTCTGTAAACTTTGAATCATCTCCAAACGCTTTCCAAAAATCAAGAACACTTTCCATTCTTTACAATCTCCCTATATAGGTGCAAAATTCTGAACAATACGAAGTCTTGTATCAACATCATCCAACATAGCTTTCATCCTCATTTCGACTCTTGCTATTTCACTACGATTTGCAGAAGCATCTGTCCTATTATCTGCCATTTGACCTTCTATGTTAGCCATTTGTTCTTGTACAACCCTATTTATAGTACCGTCTATTTGTAACACATTGCTATTAGAAGATATAATATTAATTTTGTCTTCTAAATCAACTTTTACACTTAATATCTTATCATCAACTTTACTAACAAGTTCTGTTAATCTATCTAATTTCTCTCCACCTACAGCTTTTAAATCCCCTGCTACTTCAACCTTAATGGGTTTATCTAATGCTTCTGATATAGAAGATTTTAATCTATTTTCAACACCCCCCAAATCAACATTTACCTTAATATCACTTTTCGGCATATCAACTTTGATAGCTGTTGTTGGCATCTCAACTTTTATAGTATCGGTTGGCATATCAACTTTGATAGCTGTTGTTGGCATCTCAACTTTTATAGTATCGGTTGGCATATCAACTTTGATAGCTGTTGTTGGCATATCAACTTTTATAGTATCGGTTGGCATATTTACATCTACACCCCAAGTTGGCTGCTCTACTACAATTGGATCCGTTGGTAATGCAACAATTAACTTCTTTTCTTCTACCTTAAGTCTCAAATTTTCTAATTCTCTTAAAAGATCTGTAGCTTCCAATTTAATTGTTGGTATAACTGTATTTAAATTACTGTTTACTACTACACCCTCTCCACTAATACCACCTGTTGCATATCCTTTTGGTATTATATATTCACCTTTATGTGCAAACAATGGGCCTGTTTTTGTTATTGCTCCACCTTGAGCATATTGAAGCATAGACTGGTTGTTATCTTTATCATATTGTAATTTTTTTAAAAAGGACATTAATTCATCTGAAGATGGCCCCTTTAACCCTTTAATTAAACTTTCTTTTTGTTCAATAAATTGAGCTCCACCATTTTTACCAATTTGACCTAAACTATCTTGTACAGAGGCAATATTTATTCTATGTTTTTTTACACCAAAAACATCCATAATATCAGCCATATCTAATTCTGTAGATGGTAATTGACCTATTGCTTTTGCTCTTGCGGCTTCTATACCTGTTCCCGATTTAGACATTTCAGCAATAAAATCTGTAACATAAGTACTGTCTGCTTTTCCAGATATAACTTTGTCTCTAAATTCGTTGTATGCTTTTTTATTTATTGCAAATGCAAATTTAGCTGGGGATAGTGTTTCAAAAATATTATCATATTTTTTCTTTTCTTCTTCAGTAATACCAGATTTAAGTTTATTTAAATATTCAGTATAAAGATTTGGATCTATTGTACGGTAGTCTCTTGCTTTCTCAAAACTTCCAAAATGTTTGGCTGAACTATAGTCTCTAGTTTCACCAAGCATAACTTTTAATGTACCAGAATCTTTTACAACCTTGTTATGTAATAATATGTCATCTTTATCATATAATGGTTCACCAGAAATAATAGTATTAATTACTCTCCTTGCCTGTACCATTTGTTTTACTATAAGTTTTTTACGTAAATCATACATTTCATCAAAAGAATTAAGTTCACCAGTAGAAAGTATATCACCAAAACCTTTTCCTAAAGATTCCTTGTACTTTGCCAATGTTGCTTCTTTAAGTTCCCCAGAAACACTTAAATTATTTAATTTTATTGCAGAATCATATGCCGATTTAACCAATTGTGTTTGAAAACCCAAATCTGAAAAATCTGTTTCACCTTTTCCAAACTCGGCAACATTTAACAATTCTTTTTTTGAAGTCTTCTGACGTTGTATTCTCTCAAGGTATTTCTTTTTAGATCTACGTTCAATAACATCACTACCAGTTAACCCAGGACCTATATTAATTGCTTTATATTCTTCAGCAGATAAATAACTTACTGGTGACTCAAGCCCTATAAGTTGTTTAAATTCATAAGTAGATAAATTTTTATATTCAGAGATAGATTCCATAGGATGAGGTTTCCTATCACCCTTTATATCTTTTGTCTTTAAAGCTTCTTCAAGTCTGCGCCTAGCCCTTCTTTCAAGATCCTTCTTTACTCTATCTGTTGCATATTTATGTGTAGAATACCCCCATTTACTTGCCCCTTTATCAAAATCACCGTATTTATCATATGTATCAAATGCCTTTTTATATTCAACAGTTGTCTTAAACTTCTCATATTGTTCCATAGCATCTGAATCAGAAAACGATTTTCCACTTACTGGATCATAAACAGAACCTGTTCTGCTACGTGTATATTTCTCAGGCATATAAACACTAGAATCATGTCGTTTCTTCTCACCAACTTTCTTTCTTTTGTACATTACATTTTCTACAAACGGGCTATCTGAAGCTTGTTTAATTACATTATCTATATCAAATTGTTTCTCTTGTTCCTTATCATTTTTTCCTGTCCAATTTTCTTTGACCACTCCACCAAAAGCAAACTTAGAAACATCCAATTTTCCTTCTAAAAATTTATGTGCAAATTCTGTTGCTGAATTAGTTACTGTTGGATCTTTTAGAACATCCGAAAACTCTCTTGCTTCACGGAAAAATTGGTTGTATTGTATAGCATCAGTCCATAAATTAAAATCAGACATTGACTTATTTTTTGATTCTGCTAATTTTTCCATCTTTTTCCCATAAAGTTTTTCTGCCTTTACAAAAGCCTTCATAGTTGAGGGGTCCTCAGATAATTTCTTTCCCATACGCCATGCGTTATTAGTTATACCAACTTTGGGATTTTCCAATTTTTTTATAACACTTTCTGGTGTTAAAGATTGCAAATCTGAAACAGCATTAACAGCTCCACGTTTTACAACAGGCGAAGACATCTCATGTACATCAATTAAATCTTTATATTTAAGTCTTTCTTTTAAATAATCTTTTGTAAGTTTAACTGATTTTGGCATAATTTCAATACTTTTGTCTCTTGCTTCTTGTAAAGAAGTAGCTAACATTTCTGAAGCAAGCCCAACATTAGAAGTATATTTTTCACCGTAGGTTTTCAAAGAATATTCACTTGGAACTCTTTCCATAGTTTCTAAAGACCTACCAGAAATAGCTAATTTTGAACCTTTTATTCCCGCTCTTTCCATCATCTGATCTACTTCAGATCTAGCTGTGATCGTACTGGTTCGAATACCATCCATACCATCCACAAACTTTGTATACATTTTCATAAACCCACGTTCATGTTCAGTAGGGGACCCCTTTTTCAATTTAGCCCATAAACTGTGGTCAAAATCGCCCAAATAATGACCATATTCGTGTGCCACAATTGATTTACCAGCAACACCTTTCTTCAATGATATACTGCCTTTACCATGATAACCACCAGCTAATTTACCTGGTAATTGAGGAACAAGCTTAACAGATTTTAAATTCTTAGCAGCATATGTAGGAAAAAGTGATTGTAATTCATTTAATTCCTCTAGTGTACTTTCAATATTAACTGGTTTAAATCTCATAGACTTTCTAGCCTTACCTTCTACACCACCCACGATTCCAAATTGTTCAGCTAAACCTTTACTTTTTTTAATTCCAGCTCCTAATAAACCAGAAGGTATTAACCCTTCCAATATTCCTGCTGTAATCCCTGTGCCGCCTTCAGAAAGATCTTTTACAACAGAGTCTACCACACCTTTGCCTATACCCTTTATTTTGTCCAAATTCAAATCTTTTACAGATGAATGCACTTCTTTTGCAGTTTCACCCAACTTACCTTCTACTTGTAATTTTGATAACTGTTCAATTCCGGCCAAAAACTCTAATGGAGCTTTCATCATCCTTAGTCCAATATCAGGAATAGCCATTGCTCCCATACCTACTGACCCTAAAAGACTTCTATCTAAGCCACTAGTAGTTCCTGAAGGTTCCTGTATCCAATCAGATATATCCAATCTCTTTTCTTTAAAAAAATCCGCTAAAGATCCAATAGCCCCAGCAGCACTTCCAAACACAGTACCCCCCTCTGCAAAACCAGGAAACTGCCCACTAGTATTCATATAATCAAGGGCACCGTAACCTAATCTTTTAGCTGAGTCTGTTTTTATTATATACTCACCTGCACTTAACATTGCTGGGATTTTATCACCTGTTGGACCGCCTGGACCAAATATTGGACCTCCTGTTGCTTTATATTTATCCTCATCTTCAGGACCTACCCCAAAAAGTCTTTCACGTAAAGTAAAGGGAGTCGGTTCCCCCTTATCTTTAGGCCCCACCCCAAAAAGTCTTTCACGTAAAGTAAAGGGGGTACCCCCAGGACTTCTACTTTCCATTGGTGTACTCTTAAGTAAAGTTCCAACATCTTCTATAGTACTCTTTAAATTGCCTATATCTATCTCATCACCGGCCTCCTTTGATTGTTCCAATAATAATGCTTGTATTACCTGCAATTCTGTAACAATTGGGTCAGCAACAGCGGTTTGCATCTCCATCATATCAATTGTAGGTGCTTTTTTCAACGCATCTACCATTGATTCTCTTATTTCTTGAACTCTGGTTGCTAAACCACCACGTCTATCTGACAACGGTATGCCTCTATACTGATATTCTTTTCCTTTTAATATTGATTGATACTCACCTGTATATTCATCTAATCCAATACCTCTGCCTGATATATTGTCCAACAAATTACTGAAACTATAAAAACTATCTTTTAATTCATCTAATTTTACGTCTTTAGATACTATTTCTGTAGAAGATTTTATTGTCCCTATCAACTCCTTCTGTAACCCTCTTATACCAGTACGTTGTTCACTAGGTAACCCAGGCAATTGGCTAACTGCCTCTAAATCTCTTATAAGTGCTTTATAAGGCGTAATTTGTTCCTTTAACCTATCAGCCTCTCTTTGTTCACGAGTTCTATAAACTTCTCTACCAGTCTCACGATCTATGTCTGATAATTTTTGTAGTAACCTTCCATAGTCCTTTCCAGAGGCTGTTCTAAGCTGCTCCATTATCCCAGCACGCTCAACATCCTGCTTTGTGCTGATTACCACACCTTGCCTACCAGCCATACGTTCTTCCTCTACTGTAGGTATATATCTGGCAAGTGGATGTGGCCCACCCAAAAGCTTATCAACCTCATCCATTGCATCTCTAAACCCAGGAATATCTTCAATAGATTGATCGATACGTACTTCAGAAATTGTGTCATTAAGTTTATGGATAGATGCTGAAAACCCATCAAGATATCTTTTACTTTGACCAAACTTTCTCATACTGTTTATAAAATAATCAAGAGCACCACTCTGTCTTTCTATTTCATCATTTAATTCCCTATGATGTTCCTTTGCTAATTTTATTACTGTAGTATCACCAGATGTTTTAATAATATCTTGCTGTTCCCTTGCTTTTGCCATTAAATCATCAATACTTGAAACCATTATATTAATAGCATTATCGGCTGTAGCATAAGCAGTTATAGATTCACGTAAAGTCTGTCTCTTTTCAAATCCTATATCAGGAAAAGGAATTTTACCTTTAAAAAGATCGGCAAAAGGATCTTCAGGCATTCTAAATTTAAACTTTGGAAGTGTCGGCACACCAACTTTGCCCAACACCTTAAAAACATTTTCCATAAAAGTATTTTGTGTCTCAGTAAAAACTCTCTGTTGTGTAGACATCTGTTTTTTAAACATTGGAAGCTGCGCTTCTCCACCAAATCCAACAAGCCCCTTATTCAATCTAGCTGTTTGACCATATTTACTTTCTATAAATACCTTGTTTTGCTGTTCTATAAGACTTTTACTTGTATTTTCTATTGCCATTGATAATTCTTCAGCAAATTGCTGATGTGCAGCTATTGCCTTTTCTGTAACTAGATCTTTCATCACTCTTGCATATGAGTCTGCCGTGTGTTCACCAAACCCTTGTATAGCCTCTTCTATTTCCATACGTTCACTTCGTGGGTCAAGTAATCTACTTTCAAACCTAAAAGACCCTTCAACTTCTTTTACTTCTTTATCTGAACTGCTCTTCAAATCGTCTAATGCTTTTTGCGCTGCTTCTGGGTATCTTAATAAAAGTTTTCCTAACTGTTCAGATTGTTCCTTGGACGCTTTATCAAGAGTGTTAATAAGTTGCTTGTTCTCAAACCCTTTTGTAGTAAAATCTGCCAATGTAGCTGCTATATATGCAGCTATAATTTGTTTAAACCTGCTTGGACCAGCACCCCCTGCTCTGGCAGCGCCCTCACCTATTTCACCGGCAGCGAACGTCTCTTTTGGAAACATACTTTTAATCAATTTCTCATATTCTTCAGGTTTTGTTGACTCAACTTTTGTCTTATATTTAGCGTAAGATTTCTCCAACTCAGCCTCATCTATACTTTTTTTAATCTCCGCAGGAGTTTTACCAAACGCTTCTTTAGTTTTCTTCGCTACATCTTTAGAAAAATCTGTTGCTACCTTTCCTAAATCTTCATATTCAGGCTTTTTTCCTTTTACAAGACTCGAAGCCGCTTTTTTTAACTCTTCTCCAAAAACTTTTGCACTTTCAGGCATTTCTTTTCCAATAACAGTTGATGCTAATTTAACAGCTGCAAATGTGCCCACAGCCCCAACACCTAAATATTTAATTTGCTTTTCAGTAAGTCCAAATGCAGATGCAAGCTCAGCAGACACTGTTGTCAAACCAGATAAACTCTGTACCATGCCATAAAAGTCTACATCTTTAAGCAACTCTTCTTTTCGCTCAGATATACCCTCTTTTTTTATAAACAAAGCACGTAAATCCTTCTCTCCCTTTCCTTCTTTTCTGTCTTGTTCTATCTGTGCATCTAAAACTTTTATTTGATCATCTAAACTGTTTATTATATCATTAGTACCACCTTTTTGTAGTGTAGATATAACAGTAGCTACTGCGGCAAGTTTTGCGATGTTTCTAGATAATCCAACAGATCTTTTACCATCATCTTCTTGTAATTTTCTTAAACCAGCCAATTCTTTACTATCTTTAAATGATTTTTTCTTAAACATCCCCAAAAAACCACCAGAAGGTTCAGGAGCATACTCACTAAATTTAGAAAATATTGTTTTTAAATCTGACCCACCAAAAGCTCTTTGTGTAAGTTCCTCTGGTTTAAATCTTTTTCTAAAAAATGTAAAATTAGTATCAATTGCTTTAGCTGCTTCTTTAAATCCAAGCCTATCAACTAATGATGTAGAAAGATTATCTATCATCCTATTAATTGAAGTAATACTTTCCTGATCACCTTTTTTCTCAAAACGTTCTCTCATTCGTGATAACTTTTCCAATATATTAGGAATGTCCCCTGTAGACAATCGTTCTGGAGATGAGAACTTTTGAACAGTACGTTCAAGAGCCTCTGGATCCCCCATATTAGATAAAATATCATCAAGCCTATTAACAGTATCTAATGTATGATCCGCTACTTTATTGTCTATATCTATTAATTTCTCAATTCCCTCTAATCCATCTGTACCAACAATTTTTTCAACAAATTGTTCCATATCTTCTGGTTTAATCTCGGCCCCAAAACCTCTTGCTTGTTCAGTAACTATATCAATATTTGCCATAGCTCTTGCAACTAAATCCATCTTACTTCTCAATGACTCTGCCACAGTTTCCAAATCCTGTATACCCCCAGCACGTTGTCTGAAGTCCCCACTACCTCTTAATAATCTTTGTTGTGCTGTTAGATCAAGCGGTTTAGTAACACCAAGATCAATATTTGACAACCCTCTAGAAACACCAGACATAAGCCCACCTGTTTCTAAATCAACCTTTCTACGCATCGCATTTACAGCCAACCCCTCTTTAAGAACCCTTTCCCCCTCAGCAAATGACTTTTCTAGATCTGAATATAGTGCTCTAAATTGGATTACTATTTGATTATTCTTAAGAACCTCATTAAGTGAGGTAATCTCCTCAAAAAGTTGTTTAGATAAAGTTATATCTTCTAACCCACCAAGTTCCAACTTACTTAACTCTGCAGCTCTATTTTGAAATTCTTCCATAGGTTTGAAAAAATACTTATCTATTTCTTTATACCAATCTTTTTTAAGTTCAACTGGCCCAAATCCTTTTTCTGGAGTATACCCTTTAGTTGCTTGTACAAGAGTTGTAGTAGGTATTGCCCCAAAAAATCTTTCTCCTAAATTAAAATCCTTCTTAAATTCTTTTGCTGATATTCCAGTTAACCCAGCAGAAGCCCCAGCAACAAATGTATTCAAAGAATCCATTCTAAATTCAAGATCTTCTTGAATTTTCTGTAATGGAAATATACTATCAACAATACGTTCTATGTCTTTATCAAATGAGCGTTCTTCTACTTTTAATGTTTTAGTATTAAAATACTGTATTACCCATTCAAATACACCATCGGCAGTTTCTTTATATTTAACAAGAGCTTGACGCCCAGCTATATTTCTAGCAGCCTCATCCCCCGCAATAAAAGTTACCAAATCCCCTGGTTTAATAAGACCCCCTTTTCTTGCCTTCAACCCAGCACTCTCAATATTTGCTTTTGTAAACTCCGCCGTAACATCTATTAATCCAGCAGCTCTTGGCGTAAGTGCGGTAAGTATTTCTTTACCCATTATATCTTCTGCTTTTACACCAGAAACTAGTTTAAATCTTGGATTAATTTTTAGATCTAATTCATACGCTTTCTTTAAAACATCTTGTGATAACAAAGTAGTTATATCTTTAGTTGTTAGCCCTTTTAAATTACTAGGCGAAACTATAGTTGAATATACTCTTTTAAAATCACCAAAAGCTTCCTGGTAACCATCTCTTGCTCTATTAAGTATTTCTTGAAGCTTCTTTATATCTTCATCAGCAGCTGTAGATAGTGGATATTTATTTTTAATATTTATTAATTTATTCAATTTTGTAGCTGCTTCTTCCAATACAGCGGCTGGAGATACCTTTATTTGTTTACCGGCAAGATCACCCAAAATTGGTGTCGATTCTAACAACTTCTTTATTGTTTTCTTCCACTTTTCCGGTCCTTCTGTTGTTGTTAAATCATAAATATATTTATCAAGAATATCTATTTCAGTTTGTGCTGCTTCTTTAGTTTTTAATTTATCCAACTCTGATAAATATTTTCTAAAATTATCTGTTGTTTTTAATATGGCATTTCCTAACTTATCATACCCTAATACTAAATTTATATTTTCACTTGCTAATTTATTTGACAGTCCAACAGCATCTTCCTGTAAAGGTTGTAATAATGTAAGAGGGGCGGTATATGTTTCCAACTCTTGTCTTCTAACCTTTACACCTGGTTTAGATAATTCTTTTATTTCATCTAGTCTTGAAACCAAAACATCATACTCACTACTCATATCTTTAATGGATTTATGTTCTGACTCTGTTTTTCTACGAACACCTGCCATTGCTTTTTCATAATCCTGAGCAGAATTTATTATTTTGCTCCAATACCCATAAACCGCCTTCATTGTGGGAACTAAAGCTAGTGTCGTTAAAGCTAATGGGCCCAATGCTTTAGCTAATCCAGTTTTTTCGGACAACTTTTCTCCACCCATACCAAGTACACCACTAACTTTATCCAATGCCCTACCCCCAACAGCTGTTCCAAGACCAATCAACTCAGGAGCAAAACTTAACGCTTTTAAACCAACCTTAGCTGTTCCTTTTAATAACCCACTTTTAGCCATTGTCTTTTTTATAGCTTCTTTTGATAAACCTTTAGAAGCACCAACCTGTTGCGCAGCCTGTACTGCCTCATCTAAACCAACATCCCCTGCCACAAACCCGCCAGAAACACTCAAAAAATCTCCAGTTTTCAATGCTGCAATACTAACTTGTTTTGTTGCTTTACTTGTACCAATCAACACATCTCCAATAAAAGCATTATATGCATCCCCTACCGACTTTATCATAAATAACGCTTGGCCTAGCCCTGAATTAAAATCTGAAAGATGTTTACCTTGTTGAACAAACACTCCCCCCTCACCTCTAACCTTATTAGCAACTTCTGCCGCTTTAGGAGTAACTGTTTTAAGACCAAAAACATCTAACCCTCTTGTACCTTTACCTAAAATTTCAAACTTTGCTATGTTTAATTGTTTAGAAAGTTGGCTGCCTAAATCCCCAAACAACGTTCCGCCTTTAGCCAGTGTCTCTCTAATACCACCAACCAACGATAACCCTTTTGCAGCGTACCCCACAAACAGTGCACCAAACGCAGCAACTGCCTTCATAGAGTTTGGAATAGAATTTAAAGATTCTACAAGCATACGAATAGCGGTTAACCCTGTTTTAAAAACAGGCAATATTATCTTACCTACTGACAATTTAAACTCTGTTGCTGCAGCTTTTGTTTGCTCTAACTGCTTTGCGTAAGTCTTCATAATTTCAATATTACGCCTTTCAGCAGACCCTTTAGAATTCTCACTATTCTTTATACCTCTTAAGGCCTCATCCCAATTATTCATTAATACAATTAAAGCGTTATATTGTCTTGTACCACCAATAGATTGAGCAATATTAAGTTTTTGTGCCGAGGTTAAATCTTTCCACCTACTTGCAAGATCTCCTAAAACTTCAAAACCACTTCTTAACTCACCAGTGTCCTCTAAAACTGGTACATTAATCTTTGCTAATTCTTTAGGCCCTTTTTCAGAAAACAATCTTCTAAAAATAAAACGTAATGATGTACCAACTTCTTTACCTGTCTGCCTAGTAACAGCCCCGATAGCGGCAACTATACCATTTAATTGATCAAAATCTACACCAGCAGTTCTTGCAGCAGCAGCTGATTTCTTTATAGCATTTGCCATGTCAGCTGCAGTAATAGCGTGTTTAGCTTCAGTCTCACTCCATGCATCTAAAAACCTTAAAGATTGACTACCTTCTGCACGAAATACTTTCATCGCTGCAGTCAAAGCCTCAGTGGCTTCTTTTGCACTCAAAGTAGTAACATTAGAAGCTAATGTTGCTGTGCCTGTTCTATCTATAACATCTTGTTGTTTTAAACCTTGTTGTGCAAAAATCTTCATAGATTTTAATACATCTGTAGTAGGTACACCATACTCTTTAGAAAATCCAACCGCAGCCTTTTGCATTTCATCAAAATCAGTTTGCATTGGGCTCATTACCATTCTTAACTGTGCAATGCCCTGTTCTAATTCTGATATATCAGACAAAGATTTACTCAAATAAGAAATACCGCCATATACCAATCTAGAAGCAGCGCCCCACATTACAACCCGTTTAATTGCACTACTAAACGATGCATTTGTTCTTTGTAAATGTTTTATAAGATCTTTTTGGCCTGTAGAAAATCTTCCTACTTTTTCTCCAGACTCTGTTATAACTTCTCCATATTTACGAAAATGTGTTATTACATTTTTTATTACCTCTCCAGAGCTTCCAACAACTTTTGTTGTATAACTAAATCGTTCGCCAATCTCTGGGCCACCTTCAGTTTCCGGTTTTCTAAAATATTCGCCAACCTTCATAATATTTCTTGTATGCATTGCACGTTGTTCTTTTGGAGAAATAAACTTAGGAACTTTAACAAGGCCAATCTCACCATACCCTTGTTGCTTTTGCATTGCCTTACCAAGATCCATCTGTGAATACATGTTTTCTACACTTTTCAGATATTTAATCATGTTATCAAGATTCTTTTTCTGAACCGCACTAAATTCATCTTGATTAAATTTTGTAATTTGTTGTAAAGCTTCTCTCAACTTAGTTACTCTATCTGATACTTTATCTAAATCAGACCAAGCCTCAATCACTTGTGGCCCTAACCGTTTTACCCTCTCCGCATTAGTAAGAAGAGACACCATTCCTTTATCCATACCGCTTAACTCAGCTAAAGCCTCTCTAATCTTTTCCAATGGGGATATGGTTCCTTCATCAGATTTAAGGTCTTTCGTTATTTTATCGAAGACCTCCCTAAGTTTCACATCCTCCTCACCCAGCGGTTCAGCAGATTTTTGAATTATTTGTTCTGGTGTTTGATAAACACCAGCAGCTCTAGCTAGCCCTGGTGTAATAAACCGTCTATCATCTGTGTAAATATCGGTACGTTTACCAACACTCTTACTTATAAATCTCTGTAAAGCACTTGTATACTCCTGAAATCTAGCATAAGAAACCTCGGCACCCCTCGCATCACCGACCTTATCAAACTCTTCCATTTCCTTTTTTGCTTTTTCAGCCAACGCGATCAGGAATTTACCTCTTGCTATTCTGTAAAATTTCCAAGATTTTATTACATCCATACCAGAAATACCACCCTCTTTTCCAGTTGGATCAATACCTTTAAGTTTGTCTATAACGTCTATAAACATCTGGGGGTCTCCACCAGTAGTCTCAGTCTCCTTTATAAGTTCACGAATTCTCTTGGGCATTTTTTCAAACGCAATATCCCCAACACCTTTACGACTTTGATACAACATTGCCTGTTCGTGCATGGTTTTCAAATTTTCAAGCATTGGAGCTAACCCGAATCCCTCAGCAATTGGAGCTATATTTAAATATTTATCTAACTCCTCCTCACTGCCAAATGATTTGGCTCTCTTTTCAATACGTTCAACAGCTTCTCTTTGCCCTCTATCTAAAGTACCCTCTACTTTAGGATCCCTGGCCATTGTCATAGAAGGACGACCAGAAACTCTTCTAGATCTTCTATGTGCTAACTCTACTGCCCTATCTATTTCCTTAGTGGTAGCTCCTGCCCCAACAGCTTGACCAGCAGAAGCAGATTTAACAAAAGGTAATCCCTCACTAACTGCTTGTTGACGTGCTTTGGCAACAGCTAACATATCTCTATGAAATCTTGGCTCATCAAAATCAAACCTAATTGCCTTAAACTTTTCTACGTCTTTACCAAGACCCTCCTTATCATAAAAACGTATTTCTGCTTGTGCCCCCTTTGCTAATTTATCTTCAAACATTTTCATATAGGTATTGAGCTGAGATACTGCTTCTTCAATTTTAAATGCTAATTTACCAGAAAGCTCATCTTTAATATCCTCGTAATATAAAACCTTTTCTTTGCCTATCTTATCTAACTCATCAATAGTACTTTTAGCTGTTGTTTTTATATCACCAACAAGTTTTATTTTTTCTTTTTCTGGAGAAGTATATTCTATTATATCAGCAGTACCACCAATAACGCCACCAAAAACATCCTCCATCTGCCCATAAACTTCAGTATCTATATCACCACGTTTCTTAAGCTCCTGTTCCAGCTTTGCATGAATTGCTGTACCAACATTAGCAGCCGCCTTCATAAACTCGCTTGCTTCTGTTTTAACAGTCATTTTTTGCTTTATTTTTTCAATCTGCTGTTTGGCTGCTGCTTCATAATCAAAACGTCGTCTTCCTGCCTGATATTCATATTCTCCACCAGCAGATAGTTTACTAGGAGAGTACACCTCTCTAGTGGTTTTATAAGCAGATTCAGGTATAGTTCCTCTAATTTTACTAATTAAACGTTCAAGCTCAGCTTTTTCTACAGCATCTTCTCTTTCTATTCTAGTAGGTGTACCTGCCGCACGATCCACAGCTACCATACCTAATGACTCTAGATCTCTAATCCCTACTGTAACACCTTCTGCTATACTTACAACATGGACAGGAACTATATCCCCTGCTCCGCCAATACCAGGACCTGGAACACCCCCGCCCTCTCTAGACATAGTAAATGCAGGCCCCCTTGCTCCTCCTCCACCTAAACGTTGTGGTTCAAAAAGAGCTCTTGCTCTTTGCACATCTTGCCTTCCACCACCAACAGGGGTCATTAGGTTGCTTATAACCCTACTTTCATATCTTCTGGCACTAAGGGCTTCAAATACTCTATCCAATTGTTTTAACGCTTTAGCCTTCTTTACCCCCTCTGTAACAAATTCATCTATTATACCTTTAGCTTCTTCAGAACCTATATCGACACCGGCAGTTTTTAACTCTTTAACTTTATATTCCAATAATTTTGGTGAAACAACCTGTTCCAAATCTAATTCTTCTAATTCACTTAATTCTGGAACCGAAGCAACTTCTGAAATATTTTCTAAACGTTTTTCTAATCCCCTCTTCATATTAATAATACCAGAAGCAAACGTAGAAATACCTCTACCAGTAGTAAGTCTTTCAACAAGATCTATATTTTTTGATTCAAAGTCATATCCTTCTTTGCTTAACTCTGTTAAAACAGCCTCTATCTCACTCTGATCTTCTTGAAGTTTATCTATTGCGCCTCTTACCATGTCTCCATAAGTACCTTTCTTCTGTGACTTACTAAAAGCACTTAATGCATCCTGTATATTTTGTGCTGTTGCAATAGACTCTTTATATTTACTAGTAAACCCCTTGCGCTGTTCTTCACCCGTACCAGGTAAATCAAGTTTAGGTGTTAGGACCTTTCCATATCTTGATTCAAATTTTTTGTATTCAGTACTTGGGGAGGCACCAAACGCACGCATAGCATACAAAGGCTGTTTTTGTGCTGTAATTTCTCTTCTTATATCTATACCGGTTTCACCACCCATCTGCTCTCTAATTTTAGCTACAGCAAAAGATTTTACATCTTTACCCTTTAATTCTTTACTCCTTGCTGCTGGGCTCATAGATTCTATATCTTTCATTACACCTTCAATCGCAGCAGACTGAATAATTCTAGCTAACTCCTCTAAAAATCCTTTTAATCCTACCCTATCAACTATTACTTGTTTTAACTCCTCTCTTGTTTTATTATCTAAAACTATCCCTTCGCCTCTTCCAGCTGTAAGAATTTTGGCTTCCTTTAAAATTTCACCTGTAGGCAATGCACCCAATCTATTTTCTATAGCTGCTTGATTGGATTCAGCAAAACTTCTTAATTCACTATAAGCATCGTCTGTACCTTTTATTTGTTCCCATAACTTACTTGCACCTTCTGGACCTTTTGATAAAAATTTCACCATTTCACCAGCAACAGGACGATCTCCAGCATGTTTAACATCCATACCTTTTTGAATTCCGAAACGAAGAACCTCATTCATCATTGTATGAAATTCCTCCTCTGGACGACCACCAAGTGACACCAATTCTGATGGAAACATTTTTTTAAATCTTTCAGTTGGGGCATACCCACCCCTACCAATCATCCCTTTACCAAAACCCACCTCTGCTTCTGCTACTCTATGAAGCCTTGTTAATCCTTCAGTTTCAGTTCCAGTATGTATTTTAAACAACTGAGCATAAATTGCATCCTTCTTTTTTTCTTCATATAGTCTACTTTTTAAACCTGTTTCAACTATACGTAAAAGCTGTGGACCAAGATCCTTATCTAATGTTTTTACTGAATTTAATAAATCTACAGCTACCGTATCAGTATCTTTTGCTATACCAGAAAATACACTATCCATTTTTGTCAATATAGCTTCTGGATCTACCCCCTCCTTTTGCTTAGCTAATTCAGGTAACGCTTTAATCAACACATCCTCTATAATCTTAGACATAGACCCTAACTCTGGACGTTCCCCCAACACACCTAAAGTTTGAGCGCCTGTCATATATTCCAATTCTTTAGTTAAAAATGGGCTTTTAAGAAACTCAAACCCTTTACCAGCAGGAAATTTTTTCTCAAAAGCACCAGCCATCTGTCCTATTGGAAACTCACCAGTTGGTGGCACCATAGCCCCATATGAAAATACATCCCTAAAAACATCTGCCGTTGACATATCAAAACTTGTTAATCTCTTATAATGAGCTTCAATTTCTTTACGTGATTTTGCAGTTGTCGCTGAATGTATTTCAATTTGATCCCCATCAAAATCTAATTTTTGCTGTTGTGCCACATACTTTGGAATAATAGCGGAAATAGCTGCGTTTAACTCATTTATTAAAGTAGTCATCTGAGATATTTCTTCTTGTGGAAGATCCTTCTCAAAAGCCTCTTCACGTTGTACCGTTATACCAGCAACTTTACCTCTAAGACCACTTATAATTTCGTCAAACCCTGTTATATCCATTTCAGGCACACCGGGTACCATCAAAGCGTGTTTTTCCATACCCCTCTCACCCACACTTGGCAACAACTTAGGTTTATAAGGTTGTATAGTTGACACCCCTGTAAATGGAAATCGTATACTTTCTATATATGGAACAAGGCTCTCAGAGATAAATTTATTTACTTGAGACTCAAGTCCTTTATCCCCTGCTGCCTCTGTCTGAAGTTTCTCTTTTAATTTTAGTAATTCAAACAATGTACCTTCTTCTTCAGCAACTGTTGGTCGGAATTCCCCTCTTACTATTTCAGCTCTCCTAAAAGAAACTGGAACTTTCTTTGCAAATGTAGCTGGAACACCAAGTTCATGTTGTTTTAATATTGGAATACCTGCTCTTTCATACCCCTTAATACTCTCAGTATGTCCCTTATATATATCTGCCACACCTTCTGAAATGTTACCTAAATCTTCAACACCTCTAATATTACTATCAGCAAACCTAGTTTCAAGTTCTTCCAGCTTATTCATGAAAATCATCAAGTCATCACGCTTATCAACAACAGCTGTTACAGCTCTTCCCATTACAGCTGGTATCTTTCTACTAAAAAACAATTCATTTACTGAACCTGTTTTCCCAAGAGCAGTTTCAGACAATGAAGAGTAATAATCAATCTTTGCTTTAGTTAAAGCTTCTGTTCTCCTATTTATAACATCTTGAACAATGTCAACATCCAACGCCTTTGCAAAACCAGCTGCTTCCTCTGGAACACCTTCTCTTACGATTCTTTGTAATGCTGCTGGAGCTGCTACTTCCTCAGGGGCCCCCCTTCTTCTGCCAATTAACATATCAGACATTTTATTAATAACGTGTGACATTGCTTCTTTCTCTGTATATTTACCTCTAGCAACCTGACTTTGTTTTGTCGCTTCAAATTTTTTCAAAAATTCTGTCTCTGATAGTTGTTCACCATATGTAGAACGTTCGTGAGCAAGCAACAAAAGTTGTTTTGGTATTCTGGTTTCTGATAACCCTGGTTTAAGTTGGCTATAAATATCACGCAGTTCTTCCATATCACTTGGATCAACGCCTTCTTTTTTACTGATAATACTAGCACGTTTAGTTTTAGCACCTATTATTTTAGGAAGTTTTTCTAACAAATAATGTGGTTCAAAAAAAGCTTCTGGGGCTTTAAGTGCTTCATCAAGCTCTTTTGCCATGTTTACAAGATGTGTTAAACGTCTAGATATTTGGTCTAAACCACGTTCACCAGCAATAAGTGGTTCTGGGTATGTTCCCCTGGCTAATGGGCCTGGCATATAAAACTCTTCTCTTTCAGCCTTACCTTCAGCAGTATATTTACCAGTAGGGATCATGAGCTTAAAAGATTTGGAAAACCTTTCTAGATCCAAAATTGTATCTGAAAAACTTCTTTCATCTCGTACCCTTTCACCAGTAAGTAGGTCTTTTACAAAGGCAGCTCCGCCAGCTACACCTGTAGACCGTTCAAAAGGTAATATAGTAGAGATATCTACTTCCTCAAGCCCTTTGGTAAGATTACCATACATTTCAGACTCTTTTCCTAAAACAGTCTGTAAAGCTTTTAAATACTCCCAATGCTTTTTAGCATTAATATCTAAATCTTTTTGAATTTCCTTTATAATTTCAGATTGTTCACCAAAAACTGTAGAATACGCAGAAAATGCTGGTATGTTTAAACGCGCCCCTTTAGTACCTCTCTCTATTTGACCGCGTTGCCATTCAGGGTCTGCATGTGGTTCTTCAATAATCTGTAAAAATTTAGTACCAACAAGCCCCTCTCGTCTTTTCCCCATTTCATCTATTACTTCTGAATAATAATTGGAAACTGACTCTAATGCAGCAGCCCTTTGTGCTTGTAAAGCTTTATCCTCACCTAACGCCAAGGCTTCAGTATATTCCCCTTTGCCCCCAAAGGTTTTATACAAGGATGCAGCTATCTCAGGCTTTGGTTTATCTGTACCAATAAACCCTAAAGACTTACTATAGTCACTAAGAACCCCAGCCATATCTTCGGTACCTAAAAGGTCTTTTATCGTGTCTTGTGTAAATTCATCACGTAAAGTTGTAGCCCCTTTGCCCCCTACCCCAGCTACATTCGCAAACACCGATTCCATTACCTCTGTCTGTAATCCACGTTTAGCAGCACCGTATGCACTGATACGTACATCTATTGGTTTAGCTTTTATTAATTCCCCGCCTACTTGCTCACCATAAACACCCGTTAATTGCTCTATCCCTGCAATGTCTGTCTTAGCTAAAGTTCCAGATATAATCTTGAAAGCAGCAGCATATCTGTCAAAGAGCTGTTGAGTATTCTCTGCTTCCTCACGTATTACCGCAACATTTCCTTCTGTACGTTTAAATAAATCCAGTAAAAACTTATTACCTGAATTACGTAAATCACTTGCTAATTTTGCAACATCCGCACCACCAGTTTCTTTACCAAAAGCGCTTTCAAGATCTTTTGCATTTTTTGCTATTAACTCCGACGCCAGCTCTCCCATAGTTTTTGGTAATAAAGCCACCCCTAACTCTGCTCTGGTATCTACTTTTACACCTTTCTCCCCATACTTTTGCAAAACTTGTCTTATATTTGGAGCTTCCTTGCCTTCCATTGGCGCAATGCTTACACCCTTAGAACCAAATCTTGTGGTCAACTTTCTTCCATAATAATCAAGAAAAGTTTCTGCTAACTTTGCTTGCTGTACTTCAACATCTTCACCACGAACTACTGCTACTGCTTTTGTTACTGATTCAATTAATGCTTTATCAGCGCGGCCTTTATATTTATCCTCAACCCCTAATACATCCAAAATTTTTCTATTAGCTTCAGTTATACCGTCTACTAGTATCTTTGGTTCTATTGTTGAAATACCAGTACCTTTAATAAGCTCTTCTTCACCAGCACGTACTCTACCGCCAGCACTTGGTTTGACCAATGTGCTTACAGCAGAAGTAACAGCTTTTGCTAGTTTACCAGCTATAACAATTTGATCTTCAAAGGTAGAAGCAGTAGTACGTAATTCAGCTATAACGTTGTAACCATAGCCCCTGCTTCCATACCTACCACTTTCTATAACCTCCTTTTCTCTAGCAGATCTCAATTTTGGAGTTTCGATCACCTTTCCAAAATCTTCCATAGCATTTGTAACATTAGAAATATTTCTTCCGGCCTGTTGAAACTGCTTAAATGGGGCAAAGGCAGACAAATCGTCTGCATACATTTTAACTGATGTTGCATACAAGGTGTTAAGATACTTTCCACTTTCTTTAGCACCTGGTCTAAACTCTTCCACTTTTCCTGCTTGTGACTCAGGAATACCAAGACTTGATACCACTCGTATACCAGTCGGAAGTTTTTTGGCAGCCATACCAGTTCCAACAGCTGTGTCAATATACTCATCTATTCTTAAATTTAAATCTTTTATTAAATCTTTTTGGCCCTCTGGGTCTAAAGCCTCTTGCTTTCCATATGCCTGAGATGTTCTTGCTAATACATTTACAACACTTTCTTGATGCAAAGCTCTCCTTGGGCGCCCTCCCTTAACCAAGGGCATTATACCTTCAACTTGACCTATAGCCTTTTCAAATTCTCTAATTGATTTATCATACTGTGGAGATTTCCCTAAACCAACTAACGGACTACTTTCTACATCAGAAAAAATCTTTGAGTATATATCATATACATTTTCAAAACTAAGTTTATCTAGACTCTTAACAACATCAAAAGCACTTAATCCGGCTTGCTCCATAGCAGCAGCAAACTTATTAAAACTATCCCCGGCTTTTGCTGATGCTTCCATAGCACTAGATATTTTGTCTTCAAATACTTTTGTATCTGCTATAATTCCAGCTTTTTTCAGTTCATACGCTTTTGGCTTAATAGCCTCTCTATAACTCTGTTTAATAAACTGTCTATTAACATCTTGCAATTTAGTATCTTCTAATTTTTCTACTGGTTTTTCCAAAAGATCCCTAAGCAAGTCCATAGCAAGTTTGTTTGCTTCACCATATTGACCAGGCTTGGGTCTTATACCCACCCCCTTAATACGCTCAGCATACTTTTTAGGAGTCTCTACAAGCCCTTTTTCTGTTAACTTAGTAAATAATCTTTCAAACCCAGACTCAAATGTTGCAAATTTAGGAATTGCTCTGGTACTACCATGAACTGTTTCAAAAGCAGTGCCTCCTGTAGGTGTTACCCTCGCCGCAGGAAGGGCCAAAGTTCTTACAAGTCTAGAACTTACACCCCCTTTTCTATCTTTAGCTTGTTGTAAATCTCTTAAAGCCTCGGATTCAGCAAAAGTCCCTGCAAAAACTTTTGGTAAATCTACCCCAAACGCATCCTTTATACTTTCTACCATTTCATCAGAAACTACAGTTATATCTTCAAAACCTTTTTTTATTTTCAATAGGTGTTTTTGTTGACGTTCTGTTACTTTATCCCAAGCGTTTATCTGTGCCTCTGACGTAGTTTTCAACCATTTACCAACAGAAACAGCCAATGTCTTATCAGCAGTCCCAACAGCAACCCTTTTACTAACATACTGGGATTTATAAGCATTTACCAACTCCTGTGCAGTTCCCTTCATACCTCCTAATTCACGTTCTAATCCTTTAAGGTTTGCTATTTCTAACGTCCACTGACGCCCAGCCCTACCTCCAGGTAATTTAAACGACTTAACAGGGTCTGCAAGAGATTTGTCTATAACAACAGCCCACTTATTTCCTGCTTCTTCAAATTGTTTAGTTAAGGTATCTATAATCTGCTTTTGTACATCATACAACGACTTTGATAACTGTGCAGCCTGTTGTTCTGCCTGTTTCTTATAAACAGACCCTTCTTTTAACCTAGTTTCCTTTACCTCTATTTCTCCTTTTGGATGTGCTTTTATAACAGTAGATACGTACTTACCTACTTGATTAAGTAAAGATTTAGTTACATCCCCCCCTTGCCGTGGTTTTTCTTCTCCTGTCCTTGGGTAAGTCGCAGCAGCCGCCCTTCTGTTTTGAGGCCCAGTAGTAAATATATCTTTTAGTTGGTTAGTCTGTTTATGTAAAGCATTTGTTGATTCAGCTAAAGCACTCTCAAATCTACCAACTTTATCTATTACCTTTTTAAAACTAATCTCTGTTCCTTTAGGAATCTGTTTTTGTACATTCTTAACATTCTCCAAGGCTACTGTAACTTTATCAAACACCTTATCACTTAATGGAACTTCTGCCCCTACTGCTCCTTTACTAAATTTTCCAGACAGCTCACCAAGTTTATTTAGTGAACTAACTAGTTTATCTAAATTAACTTCATTAAATGCGATTTTAATTTCTTGTGTTACATCCGCTATTTCTAATTTAACTTTTTTAGAATGTTTTTTAGCTTCTACCATAGCAGAGTCAACAGCACCTAAAATAGAGTCTTTAAGATATCTTGCTTCTGTTTTAAGTTTAACTGGAATTTCATATTTCTTATCTACAGCTTTTTGAATCTCACTATCATCTACTACCAATTTTACTTGAGCAATAAGTTTTGTTGTCCTAGATAAAAGCCTATCAATGGCTTTCATACCCCCCTGCCATTCCTTTGGCATACGAGATCCAGACATACTCTTTGGAATCGGCCCTGCTTTAGTTACTACATTTTCTAACTTATCTAACAATACTGATGCCCCCTCTTTACTAAGTTTTCCAGAGGCTATCTCCTTTTGTAGAACCTGCTTAAGATCTCCTATTGCGGAAGTAAGTTTTGGTATATCTCCTATTGCTCCTGTAAGCTGATTAAGTGCTTTTTCTAGTTCTGTCCCTTTAAGTGCATCAGATTTTTTTAATACATTAGCAAATGCAGTTACTATCTCTTTTGTAAATAACCTTGGGTCATCCTTAGCTCGTTCACGAACACCGCTTATTGTTACCTTAGCCTTTTTCTCAATTGAGGTCAAAACCCCCTTTGCCTTAGAATAAATCTCTGTACCCTCTTTTGCTACGCTCCGTAACGCCCCTATAGCCTCTTTAACAGCCCCTGAAAGATCTTTAACATCTGTACCAAGTTTTTTAAGATCAGTTAAAACTGGACCTATCTCTGATATACCTACTTTACCGCCAGATACACGAGCCTTTTTAATATCACCAGCAGTAGTCACTATACCCTTAGCTATCACCGTAAGCTTATTAACAACCCCAACAAGGTCTCTTGTAGCTTTTTCAGATGATTTTGGGTAAGCAGAACGCATAGCCCCAGCTATACTGTTTGACAGGGCACGATCATCTATATCGACCCCCATTTTTGAAAAACTTAAGGCTAATTTTGCAGCAAGCTTATCAGAAAGCTTCATCATACCATCTGTCACAGCCCTTGACATCGTATCCTGGGTTGCTGAGACACCGGTAGATTTAGGCATCTTAGCCATAAGTACACCAACTATACCTTGAACAAGTTCTCGTTCGAGACTTTTTAAAATTCTGTTCATCTCGGACGCAGGAGTTCCTCCAGGTAAATCAGCTTTTACAGAACCACTCTTTATTAATACACGTAATTCTTTTCTTATAGCTTCAGAAACTGCGTTTTTAACTGATTTAGCATTTGCGTCTACACTTGATTTAAGTATACTAGAAAGTTTGTTAAAATCAGCTGAAGGAGTTAAAGCAGTGCCAGAAGCCTTACCAGCAACTCCGCCTGCAGACCCTTTTTTAGTAGTATCATTTGTATTAATATTAATGTCGTAACTTGGCAAGGTAGCACCTCCAAACAAAAGAATCTTGAGTAAATATATATATATTTATTACAACCACTTCTAACATCTATAGCTGTATCCTATCCGCGCTTTGTCCTTTTTTTAATATCTACTCGATCTTTTATTCGTTGTGCTTCTTTTGGAGTATTGTAATCTATATCTTCATATAAATCATGGGAACGAGTTACTATCACTTCCTCTCTATCAAAAGCTGAAAGCTTGCCAGAACTTGTTTTTTGACTTCGCCTCGCTGCATCCTCTCTATTCCTTTCCTCATAATATGCTTTTAGATAAGAATCTAAAGCAATATCGTCTTCTATAATTACATCAGAGGGTCTGTCTTCTGGAAGCATCTCATATACATTTTGATAAAAATTAGACCAATATACTAAATTGAGTTGGTCTACTGAATACTCTGACGTCGGAACTCCAAATAAGGTTTCCGACGTCTTTTGGCTATTTATATATCTTATACGCCATAAATTATGTCTTGCAATTTCTCTAATAATGGCAGTATTAATCCCACTATAAAACGTAATAAAATTTAATAAAACTGAATCCTTAAATCCTAAATCAGTTTCATTTAAAGCATCATCATAACTAGACCAATAAAGCAACTTATCTTCTTTATATACACATTGGCTACAAATACGAAAAGTACGTATCTCCTCAGCTTTATTTTCTGCTGACAAAGATAATGCTGAGCATCTCTTTGCTTCAATTTCCAGAATTTCTGTTTTTAATCTAGTAATAACATTTAAAATACGATTCTGATTCGCTTTTATTCTTGTTGTTTTTGCTAATAATATACCTTGTGCGTCTAATTGATCTCGAAGTTTGTTTACCATATTTTCATCTTCATCTGTAAACAGCCCTCTTTCTTTAATAATCTGTTCAAGATCTTTTCTAGATAACATACCACAAACTATAGCTCTATCATACTCATTCTTATATTCAAGATTTGCCTTTTGCTTTATTTCATTAGTAGGGTGTTTGAAAAACAAAACCTTATTATGTATAGATATATACTCTATACTAGTAAATATCTTTAACAGATAATCTTCTACCTCTTCATATAAAAGGGACATAACTACTTATTAATCTTTTTTTTTGAAGTACCTTTTGATTTTTGTTTAGAGGTAGTTTTTTTTGCTTTCAAATTATCTTTACTAATTCTCTCAGCAGATCTACTTTCTTCTAACTCTTCCATTGCTACAGCTTTCGATGCTTCTATCGCCTCTTTTGCCTTTTCTATTACTTCTGATTCAACTTCATGCATAGCCTTTGCTTCAGGGGTCTGATTTAAAAAATCAGGGTCAAGTCCTTGTACATAAAGCATAACCTCATAACGAGATTTAAGTGCCAAAGATTGATTTGTTTCTGCCAAATAATTGTCATAATCTTTCCACACCTTAGCCCCGCTTTCATCAACAATCATACAAGAAGTTAAGTATTCTAGACGAGCATCGTCAGAAATTTGTTCTGAAGTGTTGTTCATTGGACCGTTCAATCTTTGATTCCACTGAAACAACTCTTCTCTTGCAGTAGCAACATCCACTGCTCCAGTACGTTTGTCATCAAGGTCAGAATAGGTTTCTAACTTTTCAATATTTTGGTTAAGAATCTGTGCCAATTCTACTGCACGCTGTTCAAATTCTGGACCAATAATCCCCCTTCTAGTTAATATATCTAACATTTCAGCACTAGTTGGGATGTCCTCCATTAAACACTTTGTATATATTTTACTATATTGCCAATCAGCCCCTCTAATAGCCTCAGCTGTCGGGGGTGTAATATAGTATTTAGTTTCTTCATCCTCCCCTAAGAAAAAACGATCTCCTTTACTATCCACCTTTTCATCTTTATTATCTATATTCTCCATTTCCTTCTTATCTATATCCATTATAATATCCTCCATTCCATAATTATTTTGGTTGTTTAATTTCAATTATATCTTCAAATTGTGGTGTATATTCAACTTCATAATGTTGAAAATTCTTTTTAATATTACGTATACAATTATTACCGACACGTAAAATCTTAGATCTTAAAACTGTGTAAGTATCCTTTGTCGGACACGCAACTTGTGCATAATCCAAAACTTGTTCAAATAATTTTATTACCTCATTTTCTGTATCCTTAAATAGTTTCTCCCTGCTCTTTTCATTAGCCATTACTAATCTTCCTCCTATCCTAAATATAGGGTGGCTGAAAAACCAGCCACCCTCCTTTTATAATCTATAATATTAAATTACGAAGAGTTACGTGCCATTCCAGCAACTTCATCAAAATCTACATCCCCCTTAATTACAAACAAATCGTTGTTTGCACGGAAACCAAAGGTCTGTGTTGCATTAGCACCAACATCTAATGTCATACCTTCATCGGTAATCTTCAAATTTTTAACAATAATGGTTTTCAAAGCATACTCAATATCTCCATCCACATATACATCTGTTTGACCGCTGCTATTATCATTAAGATCTCCATTAACAAACCAGTTTTTGCCAACCATACCAGTTGTGTTGATATGTCTACCACTTCCAGTACCCCCGGCTTCTTCATCAGTTTGCTCAAAAACTTTAACAACCAAACACAAGTTGTCTTTAGTCATTAAATCTGTTAAATCTATATCATCCAATGAGTCATCATCATACCCTTCTTTCTGCCCAGCTATCTTTGCCCAGTTTTCAAGATCACCAGCCGTAGAATCTACGGTAACTGTAATAGGAACTGGCAAAGTCAAAGGACGATCATAAGGTCCAAGATGTCCAAGTTCAGTCAAAGGTTCACGGGTTAAGTCAGCAGAAACTGTAACTCCTGTCAAACGCCAAGCATTTTCATAACTTGACCCATAGTTCGGATTTACAATATATACTTCCACCTGACCTTGCCGTAATGCTCCAACCTCATAAGGAACCGTAGGCCCTGTTGAAACATCCAGTGCTTCAAAGTATTTATTATCCGTAGTAGCATATTTATCACCAGCCAGCACTATTTGAATAATATCCCCTGCCGCAACCACCACAGTAGTAAGATTGGTTGGAAAGTAAAGACGATCATTTGCCTCACTTCCAGGTGCAGCAGTAGTCTCCAAAACAAACGTAGTCTCAGCAGCAGCGCTGCCTCTAACAACTTCTATATTTGTCATTGTATTAGCTGTATCATCATAAAAAGTAACAGCTGGTGCACCGTCTGCATTTTTCCTCAGTAAAGCTACATTTCCTGTGGAAAGTGTAGGTATTACTGTAGTGATATCATATCCAAAATCATCAGCCAAATCTAAATACCCATTACTTACATCTCCACCAGAAACTGTTGCTTCAAGGTAACTAACAAACTTACCATCATTCAGCAACCACATTTTATTATCTGTCTCTGCACCAAAGTTCTCTGTGGCATTGGCCCCGGTGGTATAACTGAATTCTAAACTGTTTACATAAACCTCATCTAAGAACAAAGTCTGATCAATGTTATTAGCAAGGGTACCCAAGTCACACTCCTCCTGTACAGGTGCCCATAACGTAACACCAGTCAGGTTACCGCAAGTCACAGCAAAATCTGCAATACAAACACCGTGCATATAATCGCTACCAGAAACCAAATTTCCAGTATCAACATCTGCACTTGCCGACATAGCTGCTTTTGCTGGTGTGATTTGTGCTAATTTTGCTAGCGTTTTTAGACTACCAAAATCATTGGTGTTCAATGTTACTGCCACTGCAGGCCAAATCTGTTACTTTTGTGACCTAAATCTCTTTAGGCGGAATGGGTTCTTCTTTAGAAGGTCTGGTTACCTTCGACCCACTCTCTACATGTCTCCATGTAGTTCAGACTGTACCATCACCCTATTTCAGGGGTTTCACGCCCAGTCGTTGAGGGCCCAATTTATAATGAATACACTCAGGCAAAACACTTTTAATGGTTGTTAAAAATTGGATTATACATTCAGTCTTATACAACCGTAAATAAAAATCAGTTCTACCAATATTACCTTGTTTGTCTATTTTTATCGTGCCTTTAAAAAATCTTCTGAGTGCTTCAACAAGAATTAATTGCTCCTTGTAAGAAAAACTATTGGTTGCTAATGAGCATATCATACCACCATTCCTTTTATCAGTGTATACAGACCCATCATCAGCAAACCATATCGACAACGCAATTAAATCCAACTCATCAATTATATCATAAGAAACACACTTTTTATGGTTTTTAACATACCGTTTATAAATAGATGTTACATCCGGATGTGCTATAGTCCAACACCTGTAAAAATCTTTAGAATGGCAAACACACCCACGTATAATTTTAGTCTTGGCTTTTTGATCTAATTTAACTCCTCTGGAAAACGGTTTTAATATTTCATTTTTCCAAGTTAAATATTGTAATTGTGTAACACTATGCCCAAGAACAAGTCTTGCATTTTTACTATGGGGTGCCAACTTCAAACAACCATCACCAAGTACTGACCCCAATACAACAGACTTTTGGGACTTTGACATTGGGGTGTTCTGAATGGCCCTAAAAATAGTCATACAAGAAGATTGAACTTTTATATCGTGCTTATGACACCAATAACTTATTGTTCCATAAGACTTACCGAGAAACGCTGCAACCTTTCCTATAGACCCATGTGTCTTATATAATCCAACAAGATAATCTTTATCATACCTGTCTTTCATATAAATTAGCTCCCTGCTGATTTTCTCTATTCTTTACATTTTTACTCCGATATCGGTTAGTAATAAAGACTTAACGAGATGTTCCAGCATATCGTGAAATTTTACACGTTAGTTACCTAACGAGGACGCTACCTACTGACGTCATCCACCACATCAATTAAATCTAAAGCCCCTAATTGAAAAACATCTTCAGACGTAAAACTTGTGGTAGTACCCAGTGACTGTACACGGTACATAATCTCACCGTTAACCCATACACTCTGACTTGCATAGATTATTCTATTTCTAGCCATAATTAAATATTCCTCCCATACCCTTTATTATAATTTTTCAGGTCGATTATCAAAATACTTCTTTTACCTTAATAAACTGAGGCTAGTTTTTCAGGCAACCCTTTTCCTTAATTTAGAAAATTCTTTATCTTCGTTTGACATTTTTTAATGTCTTCGGTCCAATCTTCAAATGTTACATTAAGTAGAGATACATTATTATTTTTACACCAATCTTGTTTTATAACATCAATATGTTTTCTATTTTTATGCCAATATTCACTATTACATTCAATTGCTTTACTTAAATCTGGAAACCATAAATCCAATTCAACATATCTATTTGTGTTCGGATTCAATATAAGAGTTCTATCATTTTCTAAAAAAGGAACTTCTAATGCTTTAACGAACTGTTTAACTGTGTTTTCCCAAACTGAAGTACCGTTTCCACTACATTTTGGACACCCTTCTCCACGTTGCCAATTTGTCCAAGTAATTGCCCCTACATGCCCTTTTGGACAAATATACTTTAAATTTGAGTGAGCATTTATATATTTTTTTGAAACAAGAACCCAACCTTCTGCCTCAAACTTCGATTTTACAAAAGCCACTGTATGTTTTTTCTTACCAGAACAATCTAAACATCTACGCCCTTTATTCCAATCACTCCACCTAATTGATCCATAATGCCCTTTCGAACAAATATATTTTAAGGGGGTTTTACTGTTTATATATTTCGTTGAAATAAGAAGTCACCCCTCCTCTTTAAACTCCGATCTTACAAAATCAATTGTAAGTTTTTTGAGACCAGCACATGTTGGACACCTCCCGCCTTGACTCCAGTTAGTCCACGAAATGGAATGTTTATGCCCTTTTGGACATATATAATTCAACTTCTGTTTATTGTTCTTATACTCACCTATTAAAACAATAAAACCTTCCTTCTCAAAACTATCTGTAATCACACTAATTGGAAGTCTCTGCCTGTCTGTTAAACACTTAGCACACCTTACACCTCTGTTCCATTCCTTCAAAGACGTCTGACCGTTATGCCCTTTAGGGCAAATATACTTCAAAGTGGTACTATTGTTTATATATTCCTCTGAAAGACATTCATATTGCTCTTTTTCAAACTTTTCCTTAACAAACTCAATAGTACGTTTTCTGCTCACGTCATTTTTCCTCTTAAATATTCCTGTCATCGTATGCCAATATATCCAAACTTATCTTGCTTCTATAAGAATTTAAATCGCTCAACATAATTTTATCACCGGATTGACTCATAATGATCGGTAAAGTTATATGTCTCGAAATAACATTATCAAAGTAAAGACTACCGATGTTAGAAATAGCCTCTCTATCAAATAGATAGGTTACATTATTATCTGGGTTAGGTATTCTATCCAACAAGTCTCTTCTGCCATAGAATGTTCCGTCGTATGAAAGAACACTGCCTGTCGGAAACCCATAAAGCATACAACTTTTATTGTAGAACCCGTCATATAACACCTCTACTATGTCATTTCGTTCTCCAGGATTGGTAGCAAAAATATGAATATCAACTTTTCTAATAACTTTTTTCCCCCCGCCAAGTTGATACCCTTTCTTATCGGTACCATGTATGTCCAACACCAAAACTGGGGTGTTTGAACTTTCGACCTGAGGCCACTCATCCACAACAGAAACATAATTCCAATAATAAGTTACGTAAGGAGTTTCTAAAGCCCGCGAAGAAACAATTCTACCGTCTATGTAGTCTATCATATAATCTTGCCAGGGGACCAAATCAAGAATACCACTAACATTTGTCTCATACACAAACACCCGCTCACTTTGTTCTGGAGTACCATATGCAAAGTCACCATCACCATTCAAACCAGAAACAGAAGTAAAATGCTCACAGTTTGTTGCTCCTGAAATATCGTCAAAATATACCCAACCACGTCCTGGATCTGTTGGGGATGGAGACATTTCTGTTAATGCCTCATAAACATAACTACCACTATCACTTAATTCTGGCATCAGCTGAAGAGGTATATATTCTTCAAGTTCAACAAAATTATTAAGCACGGTATCTTTTAAATATAAATACAAGCTTAAATCTGATTTACGCAACACACTCATTTCTGGCATTTTAGATAATACTCCTATTTATAACTTGTCACAACTTCTTTATTGGACTTCTCAACAGCATTATGTAGCCATCCATCTAAATTATCACTTACAAACAAATTACCTGCTTCTAGTATATCAATAGGAGGTGTATTAGAAAATGGGTATCTAACAAAACGTTTACTTAGCTCTTTCTCAGCACCCCTTACTTTCCCTGTATATTTTACTAAAAACACTCTATCTTTTGGTGATACACGTTTATCAACCGCCTCAGCTAATCTTGGCTTTTTACCAAAAATAGATGAATACTCTGCCTCATTAACTTCTACATATGTACCACTTAATCCCTCCATTATTGTTTCCACTATTTCCAAACCGTCTGAAAAATCAAAGGTTTCAATATCTGGTACATCTAAAGTTACAATGTTTCCCTCTTCTTTTATAAACTGAAAATCATCTAATCGAGAAATAAATTCATCTCTATACATATTATAATCAATTACACTTCTACTATTTGTTATTGATCCCATTACTTTATCATCATATTCTTCTATAATAATTTGTTTGATCTCATCAATAGCAATATAAAATTCGTTTTTTAAATTCCTTTTTAGCCCCGCCTCAACTTTCTTGGAAACAGTTTTTGTAACGTACATTGTTAATACCCTTTAATAATTTCATCACTATCCATTCCAAGTTTTTCAGTTGTAAAAGCTACTACCAATAAAACAGATTGATTACCGAGCCCACGTAAAATTGGCGGTTTTGAAAGCTTACATTCCAAACCATCCACCACTATACTAACACAATCTTTAAATAGAGTATAATGTTTTGGATCCGTTTTTAACTGTACTAAAGTGGCCCCCTCTACACCAGCCGGTGTATAAGTAATTGCATTATCAAAGCGCATATTAGGCTCCCATGTAACTAAACAACTTGTCCAAACCTTTCGTTTAACTTCCAAATACCCTTTACCATTACAAATAGGACAACGTCCTTTTACAAACCATTTATACATAGTTGAATCATTCTTTGCTTCAACTTCTTCAATTGTCCAACGACACCTACCAGTTGAACGCCCAGTGAGCTTATCAAAATAACAATTCTTGCATTCGTTTTTAATTGGATTTTTATATACTAAAACTTTGCGACTAAACCCTTTAATAACGCCTCTTATGGTATTTTTAAATCTATTTTTAGTCTTAGAATGTATTTTACCACGCATCGAAAACTCCTTGTTAGTCTACTCTCACTCCTTGAACACCGCTCAAAATCAAGGTATCAACTAAATTATCCAATCTTTTCTGCAATTTGTCTATAAGATCATGACGTATTCTCTGCCCACCTTCTGGATTATACTGAGACACATTATCTCTGACTGCAGCCCCATCTTCGGTTGCATCTTCCCATAATTCCTGTGTTAAAAGTTCTATCGCTGTTTGAAGCATATAACTTTCAGAATTTGCAGTTGTTGTAGTTAGCCCCTGCGGTGATGGACAAGTATCATAAGCCTCTATTATTTCTCTATCACTATGACGAAAAGTATAATAAAATACATCAGTATCTAAATCCACACCAGAAAGTGTTGTAATATCGTCAGAAAAATTCAAATACAAATAACCATTTACTGTTGGATTTGAAGTTGAATTGTGTGTTGTATCTCCAATATTTATTGAGCACGGCCACCCTTTCTCTTCAAGTTGATAAACTTTTCCACCCTCATGAATATTTCCTTTCTCATTGTACTCTCTTTTCAACCCAATTGGATCTCCACAAATTCTTCTGATCCTATCTATAATTAGTTGATCACTTGTACCGTATTCAACTTCGTTCGGATATGTAGGAGAATAACATAACTCTCCAACGGACCCCAAAATAGAATCTGACCACGCACTCACAATACTTGTTAAAGAACTATAATATCTGGATCTATACCAAGTTGAAGAAACCCCAACTGGATCATCAACTGTGTACGAACTTTGCCCTGAAATAAGAACTATTGGAAAACCTACCCCAACAATTGTTGTAAAAGTTCCAGTTTCTGTTGCAGAACTCTGTACTTGTATCTGATTGTATACTTGCAAAACAGATGTAATATTTTCAACTTGAAACGATAAATGAATCATATTCTCCCCCGCAAAATTCTAATCTTGTTCCTCACACTCTGAGGTTACAACTACACACGGTTCCACTTTCATGCTTTTTTTACCCCATTCATGAACAGTCATTTCTGGTTCACATACAGGAACAGGGTTATAAATTACATCGGTCCCTAATCCACGCGTCAGTATAAGACTCATTATACCCTCCTGCGATCAAATATATTTTCAAAATCAGCTACTCCGTACTCATTTAATAAATTAAAACGAGCTAATTCTGTTGAATTATCACTTTTATAAAATACCATTTGATTGTTATCTTTATCAATTTGCCAACGGCCGCCTTCAATTTCTTTTATGAACTCAACGTCTGCCCAATTAATTGTATCAGTATTCACTTTAATAGCGGATGTAGTTGATTCTAAAGACAAGGCACTAATATCTGCTTTATATTGATCTGGATTATCTAAATCTACTTGAATTCCTGATACGGTAGATTTCACTTGATCCCCATCATTTAATATGGTATCCGGGTAACCGCCTAATACTAATTTACCCCTTTTATCTGTAGTACCGTTATTCATTATTAAAAGAAACTCTGTTTTTTCAGTAACTGTTATATTGAATAGATATTTAAAAGTTCCTGTTGAAGAAATTTCTGAAACAATAACCCCATCAACTACTTTAACATCATCACTAAGTCTATAAATATCAATTGCAACAACATCCCCTGTCGTGAATTCTGCTAAAATATATGTATTTTCATCTTTGCTAAATCTCATAATTTGTTGTCCTTTTATTAAAACATTATTATTCTTGGTGTAAAAATTACTGATATTTCCGGTATTGAGTAAAATATTCTTGCTACTGGTCTATACAAATCCCAATGACGATCATGGAATAAGGCTATTTGATCCACCGTAAAAACAATATTGGAAATACTGACCTCACTTATTATACCTTCAAAATCATAAGTAGACACTCTATCATCAAATGTTCCAATTTTCAAAGGGTATGTAGTATTTGGGGGTGGATTAGATGGAGTATACCCACCATCTGCCGCCCCATTCAAATAATAAATAACATCGGTTCCATCATAAGTTGCACCAACATAATTCCACTGATTTTCTATTGGATAAGTAAGTGTCTCACCGTACGTAAAATCAGAACCAAACCACTGAACAGCCGGTTTCACAACGGTTGTCCAACCCCACTCCAACTCCATTCCATTAACCATGAACCCCTTTGTTTTCCCTATTATGAAATCTCTACACACTGTTGTTGGATATACCCAAGCATTTAAAGTAAAAGAATTAGTAAAAACCAAACTATTACTATCACTGATTTTTATATGGGCAGTAATACCGTCAAAATCTAAATCCCCTAGTTTGTAATAAGTTCCAGAATTTATCCCATGATTTCCGAAACTAAAATAATCCAGCGGAGGCAACCCCCAAAATAAGGGCATACAAAGAACCATACTATCAGGGGCTACATGATAAATTTTCTCACAATTCTTTCGAACAGCCTATTGAACATCCTGAAACGACCCCCATTTACGAAGTTTTTCTTTTGGCTCCTAAAAATTTTATTAGTTGTACTTTAATACGGCTGTATCTTTAATATATTACATTTTATACCTGTAAGTGTATTACCACTATTGTTTGTTATTTTAGTAGTAGTTTCGTCAGTATATTCAATCACAAGGTCAGAATCACCAATTTTAAGCCTTGCCCCAGGAGTAGAATAAACCACTTCAATTTTATCTAAAACAGGAGCAGAACAAGAAGATGTTGTCTTTAAACTAGCGGCTATATCACATGTTCCAGAAGAGGTAGTACATAATGTATCCCAACTATTTGTACTTAACCCTTCTAATATATCAGAAGAATTACCATAATCATCTATACCACTTAATGCTGTATTACTCCATGCACTGCTATCCCAATATTTCCAAGTATTTCTCTCATCTACAGATATTAGATACCTTATTTGAGTATACTGTGGAAGACTCTCTGTAAAAACCATTTGTGCTATATTTGTCCAAATTGAATTATCAAAATTACTCCCACTCGCAGTTGTTACATACCAGCCTTTATCAATATTATGTGTACATACTATACTTTCTGTACCAGAACCACCGTTATATCTATACTCTACTTCAGCCAAGGTTATCTCTTTTTCATATAACACAACCTCATCAATTTGCCCATAATTAAAAACAAGATTAGCACCATCTCTACCAGACATTTGAAAATCTGCTGTATTAATAATTGTAGCTGATAATGCATCAGAAACTGAGGTAAGAGTTTTATTATCCCCATCTATATAAATATTAATTCCACTTGCTGTAGAAGAACCGTCATAAGTAAAAACACCATGATGCCATGCACCAGAAGAAACTGCTTCATCAGAATAAACTTCTATCTTATTAGTAGTAATATTGTTTCCTAAAACAAAATAAGGTTTTCTAGCATTTAAATAAAAACCATACCCTTTACCTGTAACATTTTCCATTTTAGATAAAACATACATTTGGGTATCTGTTGTAGTATAAAACCAACAATCTATACTAAAACTATCTGTTCTATCCCAAGAAGCTATATTACCAAAAGACACATATTCATCATTGGAATCAATTTTCATACAATTATTAAGCTTACCAGCAATCCAATCAGCATTATCAGTTTTATTACCTAAACCATCCCTACCAAATCCTGAACTATCATAAACATCTTTGCCTGTTGTTTCATTCCAATGCCAATGTGCATAGGCTACCAGCCCCACCCCAGACAACGTAACCTTATTATCAATAAAAGCTGTTTTTGAGGAGTCTTCTTGAATATAACTGTTCTCATTAACAGTTAAATACTCAATCTCAGCTACACCTGGCATACCAGGAAATGCTTGCACTTGAATTATTCTTGAATAATCTAAATCTGGCAAATGTTCTACTATTGTACTCTCTCCATCTAGCAGTGTTGCTATATTATATTGTCTAACCCCTTCTACTTGAACATTTGAAAAAGATCCTTCTAATTGAACAGACTGAACTCCATTAGGCGAGTCAAAAATATTTCCCCCGCCAATATAAATTTCTGTACTTCCACCGCCTACTGCTCTAACACAATACGTGACTTCATTTTTATTTTTTGTACTAGTAATAGAAAGAAATTCTAAATTTCCTGTAAGTGCTTCAACATAAGAATTATTATCAAACGTTCCACCATGAATAGTTATCTCACCAGCATCAAACTCGTTTTTACCATGAAATGTTGAACCCCTCATCCTTACTTTACCCCCATTGGGGCCAGTAATTAAAGTTCGTTGGTCTTCAGCATATATATCGCTTACAATAAGTTCGGCGTTAGCATTATTTATATAAAACATTTTTTCAAAATTTGGGCATTTCGCTCTCATTAAATCTATGATAGCTATACCAGCACCATCCATATAAAGATAATATTTAACTGCTGTAGTTGCTTCTGGAATAAAACCACTATCAGTCCAATTACCTCCAGACATATGAGCAAATGTATTAAAAGAACCATAAGTCATACAATTAACTGTGTGATATCCAGATAATAGTTCTTCATTATGAAACCCATTACAATAATCAATATTATCCCCTAAGAACAAACACTGATAAATACCCATAATAGGTTTACACCCTGGACCAGAATAAACCAAATAAACTTGATGACTGTTATCCCCAGCTGGGGCTTGTAAAGTTAATTCACCCAAATCACAAGTACAATACCCTGTTGGAAGAACAAATAAATGTTCAAGGGAATTAGCAGGTATAATTCTAGGATTATGTTTAAATTGTCCACTAATATAAACATATGGTTTTAATTCAATTGGATTATCTTCTGTATAAAATCCAGAATGAACATGAATATTATATCTATTAGTACTACTATTATCAGTAATTGAGTCTACTGCGTCTTTTATAGAATCAAACTCACCACCACGTTTGGCAACAACAATATCATTATCATACATATTTATATAAGCACCACTAATTCTTATATCTCCTGGATCTGGTGAATTAACAAAAGAATATGTACCATTACCAATTACCCCATCAACAGCTGTAATACTATCAAAATGACTTTTTAGACCGGTATTATTTCCTATAACCCCTAAATAATTATTATCAAATCCTGTGAGTTTAATAGAATTATCTGTACTGTTTATATCGCCTGAATCGTCAGATATTAAATAACAAACACCTGTTCCTTGTGTACCAGATAGTTCAATATAATTATATAAAATATTATTTCTACTTTCATTTAAATCTTGTTTAATAAATGCTGTTGTTCCACTACTTACTGTATTCAAAACTATATGGTTTCTTGTAATATTTATAATCTCTTCAGTATGATCATTAATTACATAAGCATTATCAGAAGCGTCTTCTATATCAACATCGAAATGTGAATCATGAATACACACCCCCCCACCAGATATAGTAAACAATCTATGTTCCCCGCCTCCAGAAACCTCATTTGTATATATAAACCTAGAACTGCGACACTCCATATCCCCACCAGTAACATCTACAGTAGTTCCATAAGTTTCTGTTGCAGTAGAAGAAATTACACAATTTTTAAAGATAGAATCACAGCCTTGAATTTTTAATGCGGAGGCACCAAGTACTCCTGATGGCGTAGAACTTATTGTTAAATCGTGTATATTATTTATACCAGAATCACCTAAAGTTAAAGTCGTACCGCTTGTACTTGTTAATATGGAAGTATTATAATTTTCTCCCTTTATACTAACATATGCTGGAAGAATAATATTTTCTGTAAAAATTTGTGAACCAATAAAAATAATATCACCAGAAGAAGATGCTTTTACTGCCTCAGTAAGAGTCTTATAACTATCTGTTAGTCCATAACCGACTCTTTTTGTTGAATTTATTATTTGAATTTCACCATCTAAACCGTTATACTGTATGTTGTTAGAATAGTTAGAATTCGTAATTGGCACATCGGATGTAATATCCCCCTCACCGTCTGGAATCCTACTACTACCAAAGCCCTTAAAGCTCGAATTAATCATCGTAAATAACGAGGGCGCAGATGTGAAATGGAGACCATTAACAAGCGATGAGTCTATGACGCTAAGGCTCCCGGTTGTATCGATTATATTTCTTCGCAGGTGTCTATACACATTACTTTTATTAAGGGTCAAATGCCAATCACCACCAATATCTACCGTTCCTGCTATTTCACAATCAGTCATTCTAATGCTTGATGATGAATCGTGTGTACTCGCAAAGTTACATGTCAAATTATGTTCATACTTGCACTTATAGAGTAATAATATCCGCATCCCAACAAGATTAGTCCCAGTTAGATTGAACCCTGAATGCTCTGCGTATCTAAAGGTACAGCTACTGCATATAAAAAGGATAAAACGATTTGTTTCGACAAAATCACCGTAATTGAAACGGCAATTACGAAAACTGCCCCACGGCATCTTGCCAACCACACCAGAAGCATCGGTCTCAATATTGATACCAATCATTTCAAATGATTCGTCCTCGTCTGAACGTAATGGATAATGTGCCGAATCTGCTCCAGTATTGTAAAGCGTTACCGAAGGCTCTGTGTGTGTCGAATCCCATCCGCTTGCATAACTGGTAATAATTATATTATCATAAGAATGTATTTGCTCTGTATATTTGCCAGGAGCGACTAAAACTACTGCTTTATTCGATGTATCAGTGATAGGGCCATATGTTGTATAGATATAATCAATTCCAGCCTGGATTGTTAAAAATGGGGTATCACTACCACCATTTATCGATGCATCACTTCCATTTTTAGCAACGTATACCATACGTTCTGGACTAAATGGTTCAAAAAAATCTATTCCTGAAAAGGTAGTTCTTAAATAGTTTCCAACAGCCCCTGAATAAGTTGTTGGAGTGTCTGTCAACTCAAGAAGAGTTACTGGCATATCATCAATACTTGTTTGCAAAGTACCGGAAATAGTATCAACTTCTGATTCAGTACAATAACGATTATCATTGTACTCCCGATTGCCAACACCAATATTTTCAGTTGGATCGACATCTACTTTAATAGATTTTGTTGCTCTAATATTTCCAGTTTTCATAATTTTTTATTATCTCCAGTTAATTGATAAATACTTTTAAACTTGCCCCCCATCAGTAATCCCCCATGAATGATCATCAATTAATGCTTGTCTTGCTGTTGCTGGTGCACCTGCGCTATATTTACTGTTACCCCCATGAAACGGTACGTTATTTTTAACTGCTTGTGCTTCCCAACCTGTTAATAGAGAATCATAATTTGCTGTTGAAAGAGTTGCTGAAATGAACATGATATCCATATCAGTAACGGATGTTATAATCCAAGACCCTATATCTTGGTTGAATACGGAAGCGCCATCAAACATGGAACTCATATCTGTAACAGAAGAAACGTTCCAAGAACCGATGTCTTGGTTGAATACTAAAGCATGATAGAACGTGGCCCCCATATTCGTAACAGAAGAAACAACCCAAGACCCTATGTCTTGGTTAAATTCTTCAGCATGATAAAACATACAAAACATATTTATAACAGCGGATACATCCCATGCACTAATGTCTTGGTTGAATGCTTCAGCAAAACGGAACATGCCAGACATAGAAGTGACGGAAGAAACATTCCAAGAACCGATGTCTTGGTTGAATACTGAAGCATAATAGAACATGGAACTCATATTCATAACAGAAGAAACAACCCAAGACCCTATGTCTTGGTTGAATACTAAAGCATAACGGAACATGGAGCTCATATCTGTAACAGAAGAAACATTCCAAGAACCGATGTCTTGGTTAAATGCTTCAGCATGATAGAACATGGAACTCATATTCGTAACAGCGGATACATCCCATGCACTAATGTCTTGGTTGAATGTTGTAACATAATAAAACATGGAATTCATATGCGTAACTGCTGAAACGTCCCAAGCATTCATGGACGGAACTGTTGTTAAAGAACTACAATCTCTAAAGATATTATACATTGTAATAGTATCAGTTAAATCCAAAATATCAGTAGCAGTTACTGTAAGATTTGAACAACCGTAAAAATACCCATTACTGTTACCAAGATTTAATGGTCCCCAAGATTTGATTTCATAAATCTTTGTTTTATCACCAGTATTGTTGAATCTAAATCCTTTTATAGTTCTAATGATCTTTATTTCATGGGTTCCAGCACTTACATAAGTGTGTGTTTTTGCAGCAGCATCCCAAGTTGAAATATCATCGTCACTACTATCGCCCCAATCTACGTTGAAATCGTAAGTGCCAGCTGATTCAAGTGGGAGAGTAAATGTTTCTGATGGAGTTGTTGTTTGAACAGTGAAAGAAAAGGGTTTCTGACCAAGAAATGGCTGGCCGTTCTCAGAATATAACCCTGACAACAATTGATTCGATTTCCACATATCAAATTCAGATAGTTCCACCCCATCCATATAAAACAACATAGCATCCCCAGTTATAAACGCAGAGGGTGTAGATCCAGTTGATTTCGATGCCCCTAACCACATAGAAGTTCCCCCTGTCTCCATTGCAGTGTAACTTACTTGATTTCCACTTCTTTTTATACCTAATGACAAAGTCCCATTATCATACACCTCAATCCCATCATCCGCGTCAGACCCCCCAATACCATTATATGTGAACCCAAGCACGTGTGTTACACCTGTAGTAAGTTGGGAGGACATAGCATACGGATTTTGATTAGCTACCTCTGATTCATCAAACAACTCCAATTTTGCCCTATGATCTGCAGTTAAAGTAACTCTCCACTCCCTGTCTTCAGAACCTGTTGTTTCATCCCACTTTGACATTAAAGTTCTAATTGATTCTGTTGAATCCACGTCTGTAACTACAATCAAACTGAATGCATTATCATTTGTCCCATCGCCAAAAGAAAAATCATCCTCATCGTCTAAATCAATATAATCATTTATACCATCTGGGGTTAAAGCCCACCCCTGAGCTTTTTTTATTCTATCTTCTGATGTCATTACACCTTGATAAGTACCATTATAGTTATTACCTGAAACATCATACATAGTGCCTACCCCAGGATCTTCACACATTAAATTTAAGAAACGTGGAGAAGTCATCAGCCCTAATATATCAAAAGTAACTTTATTAACCATAAGGTTATTGTGGACAGTTCCAACAATAAGACTGTCATTAAGTTCAATACCCCCCGAAACTTGCATATTTCCAGCATCAGATATTGTTGGTGCATTGCTTGAATAGCCCTGAACATCCCCATCAGTGCCATCAAAACGAACGATCTCATTATCTATAGAAACTATTTTATCCATTTTTTCTGTATTCAAAGAACCGGAAATAGTGTCAACTTCTGATTCGGTATAATATCGGTCATCATGGGTATGTCCTGTATCAGACTTTCCGTCTAT
>Ga0255367_1009_pt1 | contig 67370 bp, 54 predicted proteins | sample ANMaggSeSYBR01D8_FD_182098 | JGI IMG/M metagenome (GOLD analysis project Ga0255367, IMG submission 182098) | Sediment cell enrichment communities from methane seep in Santa Monica Basin, California, United Staets - ANME aggregate JGI... | ecosystem: Environmental > Aquatic > Marine > Cold seeps >... | reverse complement strand
ACAGACTGGCTCAAGCGTAAAGGGTCGCCTTCACATATGATCCTTATTGATATTTACGGAAATAGCATGGAGCCAGAACTGAAAGATGGAGATACGGTTCTTATTGATACATCAGAAAAGGATATACTGGCAGGAGCAATATATGCCGTGGGAATTGACGATACAATCATGGTTAAAAGAATAGAAAAGCATCCTGGCAAAGTGGTTCTCATGAGCGACAATAAAGATTATGAACCTGTTTACCTAAGTCAGCATGAGATGAACAGCGTTCGCATCATCGGAAAAGTTGTATGGATATCAAGAGATGTAAGATGAAATCAGCTTGTGAAATACTGACTAATCCTGTTAAATTCTTACTGCGCATACTTTGAACTCCGGTATCCTGGCTACAGGATCAAGGGCATCATTGGTTAAGAGATGGGGGTGGTTCCGAAATATAGGCTGATATCTGTGTATGAGCCTGAGCCATAAAATACTTCCAATATATTTCTACAAAAATGTAGAAAATTAATAGCAATTAGTCAAAAAAAAATTTCGTGTCGATAAAACACACCGATTCGCCCCACTTTCCTTTTCTCGAGCGCTGTAAAATGTCGGATGAGGACATGGCCAGCCGGTATGTATCGGCCCGATCTGCTGAGAGATGCTCAAATAGTATAACCATAAAAAGGGGCTTTCTTAGAGAAATTTGAAAAGGGAAAGCTTTAGGGGGAAAGCATGCTTGCGCAACGCAAAAGCTCTTTGTCGGTAAGGCTCGTTTTTAGTCGTGATGATTCGATTTTGACCTTCATTAAGAGTTCTTCCAGAACTCTGTCTTCTGTATTAGTCCTCAGACTATTTAGCTTGTAACGTAGAGCGCTTTTTCCCGTCTTCTTGCCGATAAGGAATTTTCTCCGCAGAGACACCTCCGCAGGATCGAATGGTTCATAATTGGAAGGATTTTTTATGAGTCCATCTATATGGATACCCGACTCGCATGTAAAGATATCTTTTCCAACTACGGGCTTTCTTGAAGAAAGAGGAATGCCGGAAACTTTTGCAACATACTCGGAAAGAGGACGGAGGCGTTTCAGATTGTATTTGTCCGTCCCTTTTCTTTTCGCCAAAAAGCCTACTACCTCTTCCAGTACCGCATTGCCGGCTCGCTCACCAAGACCATTTACTGTAACATCCGCAAAGTCGGCACCGGCTGCAAGGGCGCTTACTGCATTGGCCGTGGCCATGCCAAAATCATTGTGCGCATGAATACCGATATCAATAGAGAGCAGGGATCTTAGCCTGGAAACAGCGTCAAAGATGGCCGGGGGATCCATGATTCCCACGGTATCGGCAAAACGGACCCTGTTTATACCTTCTTTCTCGGCCAGAAGGCAGACCTCGTCCACAAAATCCGGCATAGCTCTGGAGGCATCTTCCAGACCGAGGGAGAGATAACAGGATGAGCTATTTCTAACCTGCCTTATGCCTTCACAGACCCTGGCCAGCACCCATTTTCTATTCCTGCCAAGTTTGTTTTTTATATGGATATCCGAAACCGGGATAGACATAGCAAGGACATCGGGACAAAGCCTCACACTTTGTTCTATATCGCCGGGAAGGCACCGGCACCACAAAGCAAGCTTCGGACACCCTGCGAGTTTTCCGGCTTGTTTGATGAGTTCCCTGGTCTCGGGGTTTTGCACTGCAATTCCCATCTCTATCTCATCAACACCCACCTTTATGAGCAGATCAATGATACGCAGCTTTTCTGTCAGGTCAAAATAGACGCCGACGGCCTGTTCTCCTTCCCTTAAGGTAGAGTCGATAATTCCTTTCACTTTGGTTACTCCTCACTCAATGTTATTAAGGCATCTTCTTCCAGCCTCCGGGGCTCTGCATTTTTTGCCGCATAACGGATGAGGCGCATCCGGGGCAAAGCAAACCCATACATTCTCGTGCACCTTAAAATCACTTGAAATTGATGCATGCAGTGTCATGCCGCCAATGTCAACTATTGCCATAAAGCCATTACCGTTATTTGTTCTTTTTACTATCTTCCCCCTGATTTGGTTCAAGTTGCTGTCAGATGCTTCATCTTCTCTTTTTAGCATAATTCTTTCCGGATGGATGCACAGATCGATAGATTTCCTTTTTTCAAAAACAGGATATTTTTTGACTCTAATACTGACAGGATGTTCCAGCCCGTCATTATTGATTTGTACTGTTGCTTCATGGTTGTTTATTCTGATTGGAGATACTTTCAAGATATTCTTGATCCCGACAAAACGGGCCACAAATTCGGTTTTAGGATGATGGAACAGTTCGGAAGGGGATTCTATCTGTTCCACCCTCCCGTTGTTAAGCACTGAAACGCGGTCTCCCAACAATATTGCTTCATTCTGATCATGTGTAACATAAACCGTGGTCACACCTATTTCCTGCTGAATACTTTTCAATTCATCCCGTACTGATTCTTTGGTCATGGCATCCAGACTGCTCATAGGTTCATCCATAAGAAGTATTTCAGGTTCAATAACGAGTGCCCTGGCCAGGGCGGCTCTTTGTTTCTGTCCCCCGCTTAACTGGTGGGGGAATTTGCTCTTTTCTTTTGCAATACTTACTTTGCTCAAATAATACTCGACCTTTCGTATCATCTCATGCCCCTTGATCCTTCTGACCCTTAGCCCATAAGCAACGTTGTCAAAAACGGTTAGATGCGGAAACAGGGCATGGTCTTGAAAGACAAAACCGATTTTTCTTTCGCCTGGAGAAAGGTTGCTTACATCCAGGCCGCCGATAGAAACAGATCCGCTATCCTGTTCAGTCAGTCCAGCCATGACGGACAGTGTAGTTGTCTTGCCGCCGCCGCTCGGCCCTAACAGCACATGAAATTCTCCCTGATTAATCTCAAGGTTTAAATTTTTCAGTACCGCCCGGCCGTCATAGCTTTTCGAAATTTCCTTTAATACAATACCCATCGCTATTTACCCCGCTTGTACCCTGAACAGGGAAACGTCAAAGTAGATTCCAACTTAGTCAATTAGAAGGATTTTAAAGATGCCTAAATACGAAATCCGAATGTCGAAATCCGAAACAATATCAAAATTCGAATATCAAATGACCAAAACTTTACCACTCTCCAGCGTGGTTGCGCAATATTTATCAAGGTCTTCGAAAATATCATTTGTTTTGAATTTAGGATTTGGAACATTCATATTTGTTTCGAATTTCGTGCTTTGAATTTCGAATTTACAAAAAATAAATTAAGCAAGAAAATTTGCTATTTTACTAGCTTGTCTATGAAAATGATGTAGCACTGACCCTTGATTTGAATATCAACAGCAATGTAAAGGAAAACACCAGCAAGAGCAGAGCAACAGCGGTTGAGGCGGCCAGATCCCCTGACATAGCATTCTGATAAATGGCTACAGTCATCGTTTCGGTTTTAAATGGAATGCAACCCGCCACCATGGAAGTCGCACCAAACTCTCCCAGCGCCCTTGCCCAGGTCATAATCATGCCGGTATAGATGCCGTTTCTCGCCAGCGGGAGTAGAATCGTTTTAAACGTATAGAATTTTGACGCTCCCAGGGTCAATGAGGCATTGATGACATTTTTATTTATCGATTCAAACGCGTTCCTTGCTGATTTAATTAGAAACGGAATCGAAACAAAAAGTTGCGCAATTATGATCCCCTTTTTAGAAAATATCAGGTCAATTCCGCAGTTCCTTAACATACTGCCAAACTTACTATTTCCTCCCAACAGGATTAGTAGAGCCAACCCCGCAACCAGAGGGGGCATGCAAATAGGAAGATCAACCAATGTATCGAGTATCTCCTTACCCTTAAAGCTTTTCATTGCCAGTAAATATGCCACCGGGATCCCCAGACACAACGCCAGCAAGACCACTATCAGCGATGTTTCAAGACTTATTGCTATGGCTGACAAAACCAGCGGAGATCTGAACTGATTTATCAGCTCTCCAAACGAAGTCGCTGTAAAAAGAGCAAGCATGGGGAGCACAATCAGGCACACAAAGATTCCCGCAATAAGCGATACTGCCAGGTCAAAGGAAAGACTTTTCATTTATTCCACCACTTCAAACCCATGTTTTTTGAAAATCGCTTTACCTTCAATGCCCAGAAGATAATGAATATATTCATTTGTCTCCTTTTTATGTGTCACCATTTGGCAGACCGGAATAATACTTTTGAAGTTATATTGCTCCGGAATGTCAACAATTCTTACCTTGCCGGACTGAACCGCATCCGCTTTCCAGACAATAGAAGCATCAGCGTTATTCCCTTCAATCCATAACACTAATTGCTTAACTGCTTGTCCCTTTGCCCTTACATTCATACTTGATTCTTCAAGGCCTGCTTTTTTAAATATTGCAGCAGAAGCGCCACCTATGGCAGCCTCCCTGGCATCGCCCAGTACGAGCCGGTTGCCAATATCAGAAAAATCGTCAAGTGAGTTCACTTTACTATTCTCTTTGGGGGTAACAATAACAGGTGTATGATAGGCAAGCGGAGAATAACCTTCTATGTAGCCCTTTTTTTTTAAGATTTTTGCCCACTTGTCGCTGCCCGGGATAAAGACATCAGGCGTTTGCCCGACCAGTATTTTATTGCCCAGTCTTCCGCTTCCTTCATAATCATACAGAACCTTTACCCCGTATTTTTTCTCGAATTTCTTTCCTATCTCATTTAACGGTAGCCGCATCCCCGCTCCGGCAAAGACAAGGAGTTCCTTAGATTCTTTTTGGGCAAAGGCAGTAGAAGAAATAAGGCAAACCAATAATGTCAATAGAAACGCTTTATATTTTTTCAAATCGCCAAATGCTTTCATGATAACCCCTATTATAAATAAAGTGAGTTTGAACTCTGTTTATATGAAATGTATATCAAGATGCGTGCCAATTCTATACGGTGAATATATCTATATATCTAACTATTGAATACTATTGTTAAAACTAATGTGTTTCATGCTATGTTACGTAGAAATAATATGGCATTGCATCCTACGGTATGGTAGGATTTGAAGCCATTTCGACAGAAATGTAGAAATAGGGATTGAGGGATTTAGTAGAGGCAGATCAATGACCCGTTCAAGCTGCGTCCTCAACTCATTGAATACCTCAGTCCAGCCAGCTCCGCTCTGCCCGGGCGCCATATTCGTGTCAAAACCTGGTTTACTGGTCTGGGGTATTGTTTTACGACCAGAGAAAACTGCTTGATTAAACACCACTTTTTTAGTATTAGAAGAAATGTCCGGCTCAGTGCGTCCATATGCGGCGCTCTTGCCATTGGATATCATTCCTGATTTTTCTCCACACCCTTTTGTTCTATAAAAGAGGTGTACAGCTTGGCAAGATCGGCAGCAATTTGAATCATAGTGAGGTTATCCTGCTTAGCCGTCTTTGGCCCCGAACATGCGCTGCTGGAACAAAGACAGGTGGAAAACGCCTGGCAGAAAGCCCGTGCTTTAAAGCCGGATATGCTTTTGTTATATGTTCGATCAAACACAGTTAGAGTCTCAAGGGTGAAAAAAGTGGTAATCAATGACGACTAAAAAAGAGCTGTCAGAACGTGACATTTGCAGCAAATACATCCAGCCCGCTTTGGAAAAAGCAGGCTGGAATCCGCTCACACAGATCCGGGAAGAGGTTTCATTTACAGATGAACGGATTTATGTCAAAGGTAATCTTTCAATCCGTGGCAAACGGAAAAGAGCCGATTATATTCTCTATTACAAACCGAATATTCCCAAGGCAATAAACGGGCGATACTGGTGCATGAAGTGTTTGCAGGTAATTATAATTATATGAAATCAGGTATTCATCTGCGTCAGGTGATTAACAAGCTCAATGAGATTGATTTTAACAACAGCAAAGATAAACAGGTTTTCGGGCAGATTTACGAAACCTTTTTGGGTGAGCTGCAAAGCGCCGGTACGCTGGGTGAATTCTATACCCCACGCGCTATTACCGGCTTACTGACCGAACTTGCCGATCCAAAACTTCATGAAAAAGTGTTAGACCCTGCCTGCGGTACAGGCGGATTTTTGACCGCAGCTCTGGAACATCTGAAAGCCAGGGCAAAAACAGTTGCTGAGCGTGATACCATCCAGCATAATGTCATGGGCTGGGAATACAAACCTCTGCCCTATCTGCTCGGCAATACCAACCTGATTCTGCATGATATTAATTTGCCCAATATCAATTATGGTGATTCCCTGGCACGTCCATTAACCGAATACCGGCAAAAAGACCGGGTTGATGTTATTCTCGCTAATCCACCCTTTGGCGGAGTGGTCTCCAACAACAATGAAAATAATTTTCCCCGGACCTATCGCACAAAAGAATCAGCAGACCTGTTTCTAATCCTCATGATCCATCTGCTCAAAAAAGGCGGCAGGGCGGCAATTGTACTGCCGGACGGCTCACTCACCGGCGATGGGGTTAAAGAGCGTATCAGAAAAAAATTGCTGGAAGACTGCAATCTGCATACAATTATCAGATTGCCCAACTCGGTATTTCAGCCATATGCTTCAGTGGCAACCAATCTCCTGTTTTTCACCAAAGGAGAAAAAACAAAAACCGTCTGGTACTATGAGCATAAACTTCCTGAAGGATATAAAGCCTACTCCAAAACCAAACCGATACAGTTGGCGGAATTTGATAACTTAAAAAAATGGTGGACAAAACGAAAGAAGAATAAACAGGCATGGAAGGTGGATATTAGAACCATTAAAAAGAGCGGGTACAACCTGGATATTAAAAACCCGCACCAGCCTGAACCCGAAAAACAATACAGCAGTGGAGAATTACTGGAGATGCTGCATCAGTCCTTTGCCAAAAGTGATAACTTACTTGCCCAGTTTAAAAAGGAGCTGGCAAAATGAGCAAGGAAATTCAGACAACATCAAGCAAGCTTGAACCGCAATTTACCAAGGTTCTGACGCAGATACAGCAAGCCAGACAAAGGGCATATAGCCAGATTAATAAAACACTTGTAGAGCTTTACTGGAATATTGGCCAATATATTTCCAGGCAAGTACAAAATAATGGCTGGGGCAAAGGAATTGTTGAAGATCTATCGGTTTTTCTAAAATATAAAGACCCAAATATTAAAGGCTTTTCTGCACGAAACATTTGGACAATGAAGCAATTTTACGAGACATATCAACAAGATGAAAAACTGCCATCACTGATGGCAGAATTAAGCTGGACCCATAACCGAAGAATAATGAGCCTGAACACAGCAGAAGAACGCAGGTTTTACCTGCTTTTGTGCAGTCAGCAAAGATACAGCATCCGGGAGCTGGAACGTCTGATTAACAGCGGTACTTTTGAACGAACCATGCTGGCGGATCAAAAACTCTCAGAGACCGTCAAACAACTGCCACAACCCGTAGAGGGGGTATTCAAGGATAGCTATATCTTTGATTTTTTAGACCTTCCTGTTCCCCATAAGGAGAAAGAACTGCAACAAGCCCTGGTCGCTTCCCTTAAAGATTTTATTCTTGAACTGGGGATCGGGTTTTCTTTTATCGGCCAGGAATACCGTCTGCAAGTGGGTACAGATGATTTTTTCATTGACCTGCTTTTCTTTCATCGGCAGTTACAATGCCTGGTAGCCTTTGAACTTAAAACTAAAAAATTCAACCCCGCACATTTAGGGCAACTGGAATTCTATCTGGAAGCTCTGGACAGAGATGTCAAGCTGTCCCACGAGAACCCAAGTATCGGTGTGCTGCTATGCCGGGAAAAAAACGATGAAGTAGTGGAATACGCCCTCAGTCGTTCCGTCAGCCCCGCCATTATTTCAGATTATGAAACAAAGCTGATTCCTAAAGAGGTTTTGAGGAAAAAGCTGAATGAGTTTTATGAGTTGCTGGAAGGGAAGGGGGCGGACTAGTGAGGGAGTGGAATAAAATCAAAGTCGGAGAGTTCTTATTTGAGCGGGCAGGTAAATATAAAGCTGCTGCTGAAGAAATAGTTGGATTAAAGCGTATTGATAAAATTGATTTTTCCGGCAATTTCCATATCGCACAAAAACCCAGTAAAACCAATATGATACTGATAAAGCCCGGCGACTTGGTTATTTCGGGTATTAATGTCGCAAAAGGTGCAATGGGCATCTACGGTGGTAATGAAGATGTAACCGCAACAATTCATTACTCTTCTTACACGTTTGATAAAGACCAGATTAGTGTAGAATATTTTAAACGGTTTTTAAGAAGCCCTGAATTTATTAAACTGCTTAAAGAACAGGTAAAGGGTGGTATAAAAACCGAGATTAAGCCAAAACATCTCTCGCCCCTGGAAATATCATTGCCAACATTAGAGAAACAACAGGATATTGCTTCACATTTTCAGAAGTTTGAATCAGGAAAAGATAAATTAAAAAATGAAATTACCCACCAGCAAACCCTGTTGAAAAAACTGCGTCAGCAGATTTTACAGGAAGCCATCCAAGGCAAACTCACCGCCGATTTTCGGGCGCAAAATCCCGACATTGAACCCGCCGGCGAATTACTGGCCCGCATCAAGGCCGAAAAAGAACAGCTAATAAAAGAGAAAAAAATCAAAAAACAAAAACCCCTGCCGCCCATCAGCGAGGAAGAAATTCCGTTTGAATTACCGGAGGGATGGGTTTGGTGCCATATTGGTGACATTTCTTTTTCGATTGTTCCTAATCGAGATAAACCCAAATCTTTTACCGGCTCTATCCCATGGGTAACAATAGTTGATATCGACGATAATAGTATATCGCTTACATATAAGTCAGGAAAAGGCTTGTCTTTAAACGAGACCAAAAACTACAACGCTCGTGTAATGCCAGAAGGAGCTGTGCTTACTGGCTGTGTAGGAAGATATGGAATAGCTGCATTGATTACAAAGAGTATTGTCGCAAATCAACAGCTTCATTGTTTTGTTCCATTATGCAATGTTGATCCTGCATATATAGCATATTCAATTAAAGTACAAAAACTATATTTTGAGAATATTGCAATCCAAACAACTTTGAAGTATGTAAATAAAACAAAAATGGAAAGCATGCTTTTAACACTCCCTCCTCTCTCAGAACAAAAAGCCATCGTAACCAAAGTCGAAAAATTGCTTTCCATTTGCGACCAATTAGAAACTCAAATCACCACAGATCAAACTCATACCGAACAACTGATGCAGGCGGTGTTAAAAGAAGCTTTTTCGCAATCGGGGGAGGCATAAATCATGATAAAACAATTCACTGTTCGGCTGTTAGGATTTACCAACAAGGCTGCAAGTTCCAATTGGCAGCATTTCTAATGAAAAGACTTTTCAGGATGGCTGATGCTTATGAATATTAAAAAAATCAATATTGAGAATTATAAATGCTTTTATGGCAAGTTTTCTCTTGACTTAAATAATGGAATAAACATTCTGGTTGGTAATAATGAAGCTGGAAAATCCACAATTCTCGAGGCTGTTAACCTTGCATTATCAGGGATTCTTAACGGCAGATACCTGAGGAATGAATTAAGTCAGTACCTCTTTAGTCATCGTGCAGTTTGCGAATACATTGATGGCCTTTCAAAAGGTACAAATCCCGCTCCACCATATATATTAATTGAAGTGTTTTTTGAAGGCGATGATTACCCGCGCTTTGAAGGAAACGGCAATAGCGAAAGAACAAAAGAGTGTGGAGTTATTTTTAAAATTGATTTTGATCCGGATTTTCAAAATGAATATGAAGCGTTAATTTCTGGCGGTGAAGAGATAACCACCATACCTGTAGAGTATTATCGCGTTAATTGGAAATCCTGTGCCCGGGAAACCGTGACAGCCCGCAGTATTCCGATAAAATCAGTTTTTATTGATTCTACTGTAAACAGGTATAAAAACGGTTCTGATGTATATATCTCTCGAATAATCCGGAATGATTTAAAAGATAGCGAGAAAGTCGAACTATCCCAGGCCTACAGAAAAATGAAAGAATCGTTCATGGGAGCGGAATCCGTCCAGGCCATAAATGAAAAGATTAAAAATAAGTCAAAAATAACAACAAAAAATTTGCAGATATCTGTTGACTTGTCTACCCAAAACTCCTGGGAGACAATCCTGATGACTTATCTTGATGAAATTCCGTTTCACCAGATTGGCAAAGGAGAGCAGTGCATTATAAAAACCAATCTTGCATTAGGAAATCAAAAAAGTCAGAAAGCAAATCTTATTCTTCTCGAAGAACCTGAAAATCATCTGACGCATACAAAGCTTAATGAACTTATGAAAAGTATTACAGAGAGCTGTGCTGACAAGCAGGTTATTATATCCACACACAGCAATTTTGTTGCTAATAAACTGGGATTAGAACATTTAATATTGTTAAATAATCAAAATGTTACCAAGCTTGCGGATCTTTCGAAAGAGACATTTAATTTTTTTAAAAAATTACCCGGTTATCAAACACTTCGACTTTTACTTTGCCGTAAAGCAGTCCTGGTTGAAGGTGATTCTGATGAGCTTATTTTTCAAAAGGCTTATATGGCACAAAATAATGGCAGGTTGCCAATCGAAGATGCAATTGATGTTATTTCTGTTAAATTGACATTTAAACGGTTTTTGGAAATAGCAGAGATGATTAGCCAGCCGGTAGCTGTTATTACTGATAATGACGGAAATTATGAGATTAAGATCACCCAAAAATACAAAAACTATGCAGATGTCAGTTGCATTAAAATATGCGCTGATGACAGAAATGAACTGAATACACTTGAACCGCAATTTGTTGACGCTAACAGGTCTGACTTAACAACCCTGCGTGATGCTATCGAACTTAATTATGACAAATACGATACAGAAGAAAAAATCACAGAGTATATGTTAAAAAAAGAAAATAAGACAACATGGGCTTTAAAGGTTTTCGAATCGAGCAAATCAGTTAAATATCCCAAGTATATTAATGACGCAGTTAAGTGGTGTAATGTATAATGAATAATAATAAACTCATAATTGCTGCAGCGGGTTCAGGTAAAACTACTTATTTGGTTAAAAAGGCAAGCGAGATAGACTCAGGAACTGTTCTTATTACAACCTACACCGAAGCAAACGAAGCTGAAATTAGGAAAAAAATTATTAATAGGAAAGGTTTTATTCCATCTAATATCACAATACAAACCTGGTTTTCTTTTCTATTGCAGCACGGAGTCCGACCATACCAAAGCCTATTGAGTGATGATGTCCACGATGAGAATATTGGCTTTTTATTAACAAGTAGAAAATCAGGCCAAAAAACAGATAAGAAGGGTAAACCAGTAAGATATAACGACAGGCCAATCTATTGGGGCGCTGGGGATTTTAAAAAATATTACTTTACAAAATCGATGAAAATATATTCAGACAAAATATCAAAATTTGTATTCGAATCCAATAAAGCATCAAAGAATTTAGTTATAGATCGAATAACACGGATTTTTGATTATATTTTTATTGATGAAATTCAGGATTTAGCGGGATTTGATTTAGAGATGATAAAACTTTTTTTCATGTCAAGTTCCGTTACTATGCTTGTTGGTGACCCCAGGCAGGTGACATATTTAACCCACCATACAACAAAATTTAAAAAGTATTCCGATGGCAAAATTAAAGACTTTGTGTTAAACGAACTTGGTAAGAAAATTGATTGCGAAATTGATGAAACCACACTGAGCCCATCACATCGAAACAACCAAGCAATCTGCAATTATTCAGCGAAATTATATCCTGCCTTAACCACTCCAAAACCATGTACTTGTAATAAATGTAGAGAAATTATAACTAACCACGAAGGCGTTTTCATAATCCAGCCGAGTGATGCAGGAAAATATTTGTCTAAATATAACCCAATGCAACTACGATGGAGTACATCAACGAAATGCAGTACTGAATATCAGGCTATGAATTTTGGCGAATCTAAAGGTCTGTCATTCCCTAGAATATTAATATATCCCACGGAAGAAATGAAAAAATGGATCAAGGACGATAACCATAAATTAAAGAACGGAACACGGGCTAAACTATATGTTGCGATTACAAGAGCAAGGAACAGTACGACTATTATTATGGATTTTGATAATGATGATATCTTTGAAGGTGCTGAGAAATATTTTTTTAAAATCTGAAGGCAGAAAATTCGGTTTAGGTTTACTGCTTTCCTCACAGCGCCCCTCAGAGCTTTCAACCACAGTATTGTCCCAATGCAACAGTTTTCTTCTTCATCGAATCAGTAATGATAAAGACCAGGAAATGGTTAATCGTTTAGTGCCGGATAACCTGCGTGGCCTTTTAAGAGAGCTGCCGTCTTTGCCTTCACAATATGCCATTCTATTAGGCTGGGCGGCAGAATTACCTGTTTTGGTGCGAATGAATGATCTCAGAAAAGAAGATCAGCCTTATTCCAGTGATCCCGAATTTTGGGATGTCTGGACAAAGAAAGAAGAGAGAAGTGTAAATTGGCAACCAATTGTAGATGATTGGCAAATGAAGACACATGACTGATTCGCGGCAATGTTTATTACAAGATTGTCAATGAAAATAAAAAATATATAACAAGACAAATTCAGCGGACGCAAAAAGCTCAAGCAATGAAAGTTTCTGGCTGGTCGGTCAGCCTGATGTAAAACAGAAAAGGGGTCTACGTTTGACCCTTACTAATGCTATCCTGTTATAAATTTCGCATCCCTTTGTTGTTTCCGGGAGAGAAGAGGGGAAATATCCTTTGGTTTTGCAGTTTCTTCTCGTGTTTGTATGGTCTGTCAATGTCAGAAAACAGGCAAAATTTGATAGTCTCTACAAAACAGTGCGGATCCATAATTTCAACAAGTTACATATTGTGGCTACTGGTAGCACATAGCGAAAAATTAGGTGTTTACAAAGTACAACAGGGACGATATTATCAAAACCACTGTTTTGTTGGGACTATCTGAATTTAAATTCATCCTTTATTTTTCTGCTTGACATTGATTTAATAGCCATTTTAAGTAATTTTAATGGATCGGAGATGTATTTTTCACCCTTCGTCCCAGTTCCTTATCACTCACTTCAGGAATTTGCCACTACCGGAGGTATTCGCTAATGGAAACAGCCAGAGCATATGAAGAGGTTGTAAATTTTATTGCTACACAAACAGCTCGCAACTCATTGTTAGCCTTTCACCCCTCAGAACAGGCAAAAGAACGGGTGATGGAATTGATTCAGAAAGAAAAGGAAAGCGGATTGGCAACAGATGAAAAATCCGAACTGGATCATTACATGCAGCTTGAACATCTCATGAGATTGGCAAAGGCACGTGCAAAACAATATGGTACAGAATGACATATATCAGTGCAGAAATTCGCAGATTGGTTGCGGAACGGGCTGGTCGTCGCTGTGAATATTGTCTTATCCATGAAGACGACACTTTTTTTGGCTGTGAGGTTGACCATATCATCAGCAAAAAGCATGGTGGCAGCAACGAGCCTGAAAATTTAGCGTATGCCTGTTTGTTTTGTAATCGCCACAAAGGAACAGATATTGGCTCTATTCACCCCAACAGTGGCAAACTGACAAGATTTTATAATCCACGAAAAGATCGTTGGGGCAAACATTTCCAACTAAATGACGTTATTATTGAGCCTCTTACCGGCATCGGTGAGGTAACCGTTCGCCTTTTTGTTTTCAACAACTCGGAACGACTTCTTGAGCGAGAAGCTCTCGTTTCTATCGGGGCATATCCAGCCCCAAGCCCAACAAAACAAAAACATTAATGGCACGGTACATGGCCAACAAGGCGGCAGGTGCTTTCATGATAACTCCTTAAGAAGCCTGAAAACACAGCCTTTCCAGGTTCAAAATTTTGCTGGTGCCGGCAACTGTTGTGCCGTAAACATATAGCGGCTTCTGGTACTCCTCTGAGAGAGAAATCAATTGAGACAGGCTGTCATTGACTACTGTTGAGCCTGTCGCCAAAATAACATCACAGGTTTTAAAAAGCTCTTTCGCCATTTTCCTGCCATCCCAGATAAGCACTTCATATTTTATTTTATTAATATTGTCTTTATCCATGTCTGTTACCTTGACGTTTTGGGCAGCTAAGTTTTTAGAAAAATTATCTATTATAGCCGGCTGGAATCCAACAATTCCAACCTTCACGTCAGCACTGTATTTATCAATGATTGTCCTTGCTATCTCCCTGGCGCATAATTCAGGTTCCTTGTTTTTGCAGTGAATAGTCTTGTCGGCTGCGTCCACGTATCGCATTACAGCGTTGAGCGTAGCAATAAAAAGGGCTCGATCATTGTTGTCTGTTAATTTTAATTCAAGTATTTTTTTGAGCTTACCCTTGAAATTCCCTGGGGCATCTGTGAATGCCTGTCCCAGGGCATTCTTGAAATCCGCCTGGATTAAGAATTCCTTGCCTTGAAGCAAAGGAAAATCCTTTCTTTCTGTTTCACCTATAGCCTCTTCAGATGTCAGTATCTTAGCTGTAATATTGACCTCACTTTCCAGAAGACCATTCTCATCAGCTAAATCAATTAGGGCAGTTTTTAGTTTTGCATACATTTTTCTTTCACCTTTAGCTTTGAGCCTTGAGTTATACTATATTGGCAATAGGGCCTTCATGGATTACCGGTTCGATGCCAAGCTCTTTTAGCTTTGAGGCAGGAATTTCACCTATCTGTGTCACATAGATCTTGCTGCAGTCTTTGAGCAGGGATGCTATCCGACCAAATTTTTCAGCGTCAAAGGAGTGATCCGGGTCTCCTACCGAAAGGGACTCGGTCTGCCGTTCTTCCACAAATGTGATTTTATCGTTACAGTCATAGATCAAAAACCGTTTGGCCATGCCAAAGTGGTTGTTTACGTTCGCTCCATCTGTTGAAACTATAGCTATTCTTAAACCTGCCATTTTTATCTCCTTTCGTAAAAGTTTACCACGGAACAACACGGAGTTTCACTGAAAATTGAAAACAATGAGTAAGTGTAACTACTCAGGTTCACACCGTGAACCTAACAACCTGAACAGTTACGATAATTCAGTGTATTTCCGTGAAAATCCGTGGTGAACTATTACGGCAAATCAACTGCGTTATAGACTATTTTGTGCTTCTAATGCCTCTAATACGGAGTACATTACCTGATTGATATTTGTGAAACGCTGATTATCTGACAATATTTCACTTTCAGTCTGGACATATTGAGATTTGTCCAGTTCATTCCGGCAGTTGTTTATAAGCGCTTTTGCTGACTGTAATGTAGTTTCAAGGTGAAATTGAAAACCTACTATACGATTGTTTATTATAAAACCTTGATTTTGGCACGCTTCACTTGCAGCTATTGCCTTTGCTCCCTGTGGCATATCAAAGGTATCACCATGCCAGTGAAATGCTTCCATTTGATCAGGAATTACTTCTGACAGGACTGTGCCATCTACTTCAGGTGATCGACTAATATTAAACCAGCCTATTTCCCGATGCTTATTCTGACATACCTTTGCCCCTAGTGCGTCCGCAATGAGTTGTGCGCCAAGACATATACCAAGAACAATTTTATTGGATTCAATGGCTTGTTTTATGAAAAGCTTTTCAGCGTTTAACCACGGGTGTTTTGCTTCATCATAGATGCCCATTGGTCCACCCATGACTATTAGCCAGTCAATTTCTTTTACCAGGGGTATTTGTTGGCCTTTGTATAAATGTGTAGCCGTTAATTCATGTCCCTTTTCCCTCAATATTGGCTCAATACTACTCAAGTCTTCAAAAGGTACGTGTTGTAAGTAGTGAATTCTCATTTGCCTGCCTTTCCTTATCAGCTCAATAGATACTCTTCAGCGGCTACACCGTCTTCCAGAGCATCCAGAATCTCATCAATTATATCTTCGCTTTCAACATTTCCATACCAGAAATTTTCCGGATAAATAACCATTATAGGCCCGTTGTCGCACTGTTTCATGCAGCCTGTGCTTGTAAGCAGCGCATCCATTCCCCTGTCGAGTATTTCGTTTTCTATGTAAGGTATGAAATCCGTTGAACCTTTTTTGTTACACTTACCCTTAATTTCCCCTGATGCCCTGAAACTTGAACAGACAAAAATATGATGTTTCGGTTTTTCCATTATGATTCCCCCCATTTTTATTGTTCACCAGAAATTGACAAATTCAAAAAACAACCTCTCAACAACCTGAAGTGGCAGGCAGTTAAATTTAAAACGGCTGACTGTTTGAGCGTATTAGTGAGCCTTAAGAATAAAGAGGCGCTCTTTTGATATTCTTGTCAAAAATATAAATTCAAGTCATAATTAACAATTTTTAAAAATGATATTAATACTCTTTTTTCTTTAGGCTCACTTATGCGTGAGTTTCAGACGTTCTTAAATTTAACTGCCTGCCACTTCAGGTTCACATACACCCCATTCCGGTTCCTGAACACTTCCTGTTGCATGCATCCACATCACGTTTGATCATATAATTCATACTGTGGCCTTCAAAAACCGCCTCCACAGCCTCTTCTATCAGCCCGTCGAGCTCAAGAATATCTATTTTTTTTGATAAAACCTGCCTCGGGTTATTACCTATGCCGTTCACAAGGAGCGCCCGGCAGTCATGTAAGCTTTCGGCAAGATCCTCCCAGCGTTTCATGCCTGCGCCCGGATCAGGAGTTTTTCGGGATTCGATAAATGTCACGCTCCCGTTTGCTTTTCCGTAGATAAAAAGTTTGCGCGCTTTTCCGAGTTTTTGGTTCACAAGTGAGCCTTCCAGGCTGGCAACCGCAACATACGGACGGATTTCATCATAAATTTCCGGCATCTCGGAACATTCCTTGAGTTTTTCCATTATTTCCTTGTTGTTCTCCCTGCCCAGGATTCCCACGGCATCGGCCCGGCACCTTACGCAGTGATACATCTGAGGGATATATCGAGCCGCTTTTTTTCTGATCTTTTTCACGGTATCTTTTGAAGGCTCCGGCATATCGGCAAAGGTCGAACCCGCGTTAGGATAAAATGGTATGCAGTTTAATATATCAACATTAAGCTCGGACATTTTTTTTGCAACATCTTCGATATGATCTTCATTTATTCCCGGCAGTATGATTGTATTTACCTTTGTCCTTATACCTCTTTTTTTCAGCTTTTTTATAGCTTCTATCTGCTTTTCAAAGAGAATATTTATTCCGGACTCAGGGCTTAAAACCCTTTTTCCGTAACGAATAAAAGAATAGATCTGAGCGCCTATTTTCGGATCGACTGCGTTTAAGGTGACGGTCACATGGCTCACATTAATCTCCGCCAGTTCATCGATATACGGACCAAGGCCAAGACCGTTTGTGGCAAGGCACAGTATGATTTCCGGATATTTTTTTCTGACAAGGCGCAAGGTCTCCATGGTTTCTTCAGGGTTTGCAAAAGGATCCCCAGGGCCCGCAATTGCTACAACTGATATGTTTTTTGTTTTTTTAAAAATAAAATCAAGATAGGACATTGCCTGTCTCGGAGTCAGAACTGCGCTTGTTACGCCCGGTCTGCTTTCATTTACACAGTCGTATTTTCTGTCGCAGTATTTGCATTGAATATTGCACCTCGGAGCTACCGGTAGATGCACCCTTCCATAAATGCCTTTCATTTTAGCGTTAAAACAGGGATGATTTGCCAAGTCCATTGTTATCTCCTTTCTTTTTTACATATATGTATACCCGACAGGTGAAGTATCCTGTCTTGTTGCTATAATTGTATTTGATATAATATCAAAGAGTTGCTGTGCGCCCCTGTAACCTACATGGATAATTCTGGCGCCGCCGAGCCTGTCATGGATGGGAAACCCCACCCTGATCAAAGGCTTTTTCATCTCTCGCGCAATTTTGTATCCTTTGCTGTTTCCTATAAAAAAATCCGGGTCGATTTTTCTTGCTTCCTCGCCGATTTCTACAAAATCAGCACCCTCGATTATCCTGATTCCGATATTTTCCGCATCAGGTATGATATCCAGGATTTTTTGTCTTAACAGCCCGCTTTCTCCGCCTGAAGCGCAGATAATCGGGATTATACCGACTTCCGACAAGAATGAGGCGAGACCGATGACAAGATCTTCTTCGCCGTAAACAACGGCCCGGGCCTCAAAAACGTATTTATGTCCGTCCGCATAGGCGTCGATGAGTCTTCCTCTTTCCTGAATATATTTTTCCGGAACAGGTTTTCCTGTGATGGTTTCAAGGGCTTTTAAGAAAGCATCGGTTTCGTTTATACCTATGGGAAGGCCGAGGCTGTGGTATGGAACATTAAACCGGCTTTCAAGCAACTTGCCGGCGCTTTCGTCGCCAGCCAATATTTTTCCAAACTCTATGCTTGCAACAGCGTCTCCCATGGAAGCGATCTTTTCTATTTTTGTTCCGCCTTCCGGTATCTCCTGATATTCTGTCCATAAGGGGCCGTCAAAGGTGTCTGAATAATCGGGGAGCATCGCATAGTTTGTCGAAAAATCGGATACTATCTCTTTGAGATGCCGTAAATCAGCAGGTGACAACATTCCGGGAAAGATATTTATTTGTTTTGTATTAATCTTTTTTTCCACGGCAATTGAATCTACAACAGCCCTCACCGCGCCATGAAACCCGTCTATGTGGGTTCCCGAAAAACTTGGCGTTGATACGGAAACTATCTCGGGAAAATTTTCATCAAAGTTTTTTTTGTTATACCCTTTGAGGATCATGGGCACATCTTCACCTATGGTTTCACTCAGGCAAGTTGTAGCTATGCCGATTAGTTCGGGGTTGTACTGCTTGATTATATTTTCTACAGCGAGTTTTAAATTTGCGCCCCCTCCGAATACGGCTGTTTCTTCAGTAAAATTTGAGCATGCAATATCCACAGGTTCATTGAAATGGCTGATCAGATATCTTCTGATATAAGTAGAACAGCCTTGTGAACCGTGAAGCAGTGGAATCGATCTTTCGATCCCCCTGAAAACAAAGGATGCTCCAAGAGGACTGCACTGTTTGCATGCATTGCTCGTGGCTTTGTATTCGATCTTTTCCTGAGTTTTCATTTCATCGTCTCCGTATCATGTTTTTTTGTAATAGTTCAGCCACAAAGACACCAAGATATAAAATATAATTTTCTTAAAATTCATAATTTGGGAATTTGGGAATTTTTCGCAATTCCTCAATTTATCAATCATATCCTTCCCTTGTGTCTTTGTGCCTTAGTGGCTGAACTGTTACGTTTTTTTAAGAAATCATTTTTCCCCGGCGCAAATTTCCACACAGGGCTAAAAACTGAAGAATAGACCTCTTTTGCGAGATTAATCATTCCGCTGTAACCAGCTAAAGAAATTTTTCTTTCATGGTTGTGATCACAGAATCCAATCCCCAGCTTGTATGCGATAGGCCTTTCCTTTACCCCTCCCACGAATAGATCGGCGCCTTTTTCAATGCAGTATTTTGAAAGCTCAAGCGGATTAGCGTCGTCTAATATCACGGTGCCATCATCGCACATGTCCCTCAAGACTTCATAATCATCTTTATTGCCGGTCTGAGAACCGGCAAGCACAACATCAATACCAAGAGATCTCAATGCTTTTATCATGGAAAAGGCTTTAAAGGCGCCTCCCACGTAAATGGCCGCTTTTTTTCCTGAAAGCGCTTTTTTATATCTTAAAAGATCAGGATAGATCGCATTTATCTCATTTCGCACAATCTCTTTTGTTTTTTTCATGATTTCCAGGTTATCCTTAAAATGCGCGGCAACATCATAAAGGGCCTTTGACATGTCCTCAATTCCAAAATATGAAACACGGATATATGGAATACCGTATTTTTCCTCCATTATTTGAGCAAGCCTCAATATAGAACCTGAACATTGAACCACATTCAACGAAGCCCCGTGGGAACGCTTTATATTTTCCACCCTCCCGTCACCGGTAAAGACCGAAACAACTTCGATGCCCATATTTTCGTAATACTTTTTAATAGTCCATGCCTCTCCTGCTATATTGAATTCACCCATTATATTAATGGCGTATTTTCCTATATTCTCAATAGATCCTGTGCCGACCAGCATGGATAAGGATTCACAGGCGGCCTTGTATCCATCTTTTTTAGTTCCCTTGAATCCTTCAGAATGAACCGGAAGAACCGGAATCCCCTTTTCTTCAGTTACACGTTTGCAAACAGAATCAATATCATCTCCGATAATACCTATGATGCAGGTGCAATAAACAAAGGCTGCATTGGGACGATAAGTATCTATAAGCTGTACAAGCGAAGCGTATAATTTTTTCTCGCCCCCGAAGATAATATTTCTCTCCCTGAGATCGGTTGAAAAACTCATTCTGTGCAGCTCCGGTCCTGAGGAAAGCGCTCCTCTTATGTCCCAGGTATATGAAGCGCATCCTATGGGCCCGTGTATCAGGTGAAGGGCGTCGGCAATAGGGTACAAAACTACCCTGGAACCGCAGAAAACACATGCTCTCTGGCTGACAGAACCGGCGAGGCTCTTTGTATCGCAGGTAAGATCAAAGACTCCTTCGCCTTTGTGATATATCTGTTTTTTTCTTTCCTTTAAAATTGGTATATTCGTCATAGCTTATCTCCCACTAACCCTGAACCCTTCAGACTTTTACCTTCAGCCTTCCACCTTCTATATTTACATCACCAGATCAAATTCAATTTCAGAAGAATCTCTGTCTATACGGTTCATCAGAGCGTCGAGTATTTTTTCCAGAAAACGCATCGCCCCGCGGTAGCACACCATCGGGAAATAACTGTGGCCTATCCTGTCTAAAATAGGAAAACCGTACCGGACAAAAGGGATATCCTCATCTCTCGCTATGTACTTTACATAGGTATTTCCTATAAGAAGATCTACAGGCTCGTTCTTGACCCATTGATGAAAGAGATACATATCTCCCCCGCTTTTTACGTTTACATCATGGGGTATTTCTTCTGTAAGGCTCAGTATCTTTTTTTCAAACTTCTTGTCCTTTGTTCCTGTAAGTATATGGATCGGCATCATATCTATAGAAACGAGGAACTCGGTTAATGCGATAAGCTGATCAGGGTCGCCCACAAGCGCCACTTTTTTGTGATAAAAATACGCCTGCATATCGGTCACGATATCTATCAGTTGTCCCCTTTCGATGTTTATGGACTCGGGAACATTAACGCCTGCCATTTTTCTTAATGTATCCACAAACCTGTCTGTTGCCTTGATCCCTATAGGAAGATCGAGAATCTTACAGGGCACCTTGCATTTTGAGTCCAAAGCCCTGGCGGCCGGTCCTGAGGCCAGCTCGCCGAGGGCGACAGTTCCGCTGCTGCTTCCTGTTCTTATTAATTCATCAATGGTAACGCCTCCTTTTGGGTACATTTCAAATTTGCCGGTCTGGGGGCCGTTTAAAACATTATCCGTATCCGGGAACAGGATGAAATCTATACCGAGTTCTCCTGCGATCCTTTTGATCTCCTTCATATCAGACGGTTCCACCCATCCTGGAATTATATTTATCCGATTCTCTTTATGACCGTTTTGTTTTGCAAAATAATCGACCATAGCCTTTGTCATGTTCGCAAAACCTGTAACATGGGTACCCACATAGCTCGGAGTGCTTGCATGAAAAACATATTTTCCTTCCGGAATCTTCCCGTCTGCCTTTGCTTTTCCGAATATCTGCGGGACATCATCACCGATTGTTTCTGACAAGCATGTGGTATGAACAGCAATGACATCAGGATTATAGATGGTAAATATATTGTCCATCGCCTGCAGGAGATTTGCCTGGCCTCCGAACACTGATGCGCCTTCGGTAAAAGAGCTTGTTGCAGCCATTACGGGCTCTTTATAATGTCTGGTAAGGGTGCTCCGATGATATGCATAACACCCCTGGGAGCCGTGGCTGTGTGGAAGACAGCCGTGAATTCCCAGGGACGCATACATGGCTCCTATGGGCTGGCAGGTCTTTGCAGGATTAACGGTCAAAGATTTTCGTTCAACGATTTCTTTTGATGTATGTCTAAGTAACATTTGGGAATTCCTTTTTTTAATGTAGGGGCAAACCCTTGTGGTTGCCCTATTGTGGTTGCCCTATTATGGTTGCCCTATTATGGTTGCCCTATTATGGTTGCCCTATTATGGTTGCCCCTATTATTTTTTTGCCCATTTGGTTGTTGCCATTCATCGACAGGGCAGGCACAGGGGCCTGCCCCTACGGTTCACGGTTCACGGTTCAAAGGTTCAGAGGTTGACGGATTCATCCTGAACCTCTTTAACCAGGTCTGTATGTATATCTCGCGGCAAGTTCCGGGCTTTTTTCCCAGGGCGCCTTGATATGATCCCAGACCTTGCTGTTTACCATCCGGTCGATTTCGTGGTAGAAGTTAATGGCGCCCCTGTAAGCTGCATAAGGACCGCCGTTATCATAGCTGTGGAGCTGTTTCATCGGGATGCCGTGTTTCTGCACAGTATATTTTTCCTTTATGCCTGCACAGAACACTGCCGGCTTGTAGGTTTTCAGCAGGCTTTCGGTTTCGTACTGACTTATGTCGTCTATGACTATGGTTCCGCTTGGCATGTCGGTCATCATTCCTTCATAGTCCCTGAGTTTTATGTTGTTTCTCTCCAGGGCTTCGAGTTCTTCGGCGCTTATTCTCGGGTTGTATCTTTCAGGGTCTTTTTCAATCTCGAGCTCTTGTATATTTCTGCTGTCTGCATCTACTTTCAAATTCGGCAGAACCTGCCTTCCCTCGTAATCATCCCTGTGCGCGAACTCGTAGCCTGCGCAAAAGGGTATCATCCCCATCTCCCTGAACATTTCCTGGTAATGATGGGCCCGTGATCCTCCCACAAACATCATGGCAAGCTTTCCTTCGAGCCTCGGCCTTACCTCTGCCTGGGCCTTTTTGACTGCCGGCATCTCTTCTGCAATTACTTCTTCTACACGGTCTATGAGTTTCTGTTCCCCGTAATATTCTGCAATTTTTCTTAAGGATCTTGACATGCCTCCTGCGCTTAAGAAATTGATCTTAAACCAGGGTATCCCGTATTTTTTCTCCATCATCTCCGCCACATAGTTGATTGACCTGTGGCACATGATAAGGTTCAAATCGGCCGTGTGGGAATTTGCAAAAAAATCGACGCTCGAGTTGCCGCTGAACGTGGAAATTAAAGTTATGCCGCACTTGTTTAATACTCTCTCTATTTCAAAGGCGTCTCCGCCTATATTATACTCTCCCAGAAGATTGACCTTGTAATCACCCTCTTTTACCGTATTATCCAGGCCGATAACATGCTGGAAGAGTCCGTTGTTTGCCACATGGTGGCCTGCGGACTGGCTGACGCCCTTGTATCCCTCACAACTGAAACCGAAAATTGTAATCCCCAGTTTTTCTTCCATCTCCCTTGTGACTGCATGGACATCGTCTCCGATAAGGCCCACGGGACAGGTGGCGAATACGGAAATCATTTTTGGTTTGAATATATCGTAAGCCTCCTGGATAGCAGCTCTTAATTTTTTTTCACCGCCGAAAATAATTTCTCTTTCTTCCATATCCGTGGAAAAGCAGTAGTTCATGAAATTATGGCCGTCCGGAGTCGTGGAGGGATCTGTCTGGTTCCTCCGGGTAAGCCAACTGTAGAAACCACAGCCGATTGGACCATGAGTCAGGTTGATTATGTCCCTTGTCGGGCCCATCACAACACCCTTGCAGCCCGCATAGCAACAGCCCCGCTGGGAGATGATACCCGGCACGGTTCTCACATTAGCCTGTATTTCAGGATATTTTTCTTCCGTTTCTTTACGATTTACGATTATCTGTTTTGCTTTTTTCCTGGCAACCTTTGGCGGATATTTTGAAAGAATTTCCAGCTTCAGTATTTCAGGATCTATAAATTCATCAGGATCTAAAGAAACTTTTTCTTCATCGATTCTTTTTTTCTTCATCGCTTCCATTTTTACACCTCCGTCAGTCATCAATCGTAATATTTCCCTTTTCTCCGGTTCTGACCCTTACTGAATCTAACACAGGAACGACAAATATTTTGCCGTCGCCCGATTTGCCGGTTTGATTAACCTTTATTATGGTCTTAACGGTTTTTTCCACCGTCTTATCCGGAACCACTATAAACAGGACCCTCTTTGGAATTAAACGCTGGCTTTGGCCTAATTGAGAGATAGCCTCTTCATAACCTTTTTCCGCACCTTTCAAGAGCTTTAGATCGACAAGACCTTTTCCCCTGCCCAAACAGTCTCTTGCCGTAATGGAAGATATTCCGGCGTCGGCAAGGGCTATTTTTGTTTTGCTAATCATGTTCATGCGTATAACAGCCATTACTTCTTTCATATTTTCACCTCTGAACTTTCTCCGGTAGATGTCTCTTTTATTCCCGAGCTTATCGTGTAAACTTCATCTACAGGTGTTACAAATATCTTTCCGTCCCCGAAAGCGCCCTTTTCCCCGGTTCTGGCGGCTTTTATTACGGTTTTTATGAGAATATCCTTATCCTCTTCGTTTACAACTGTAAGCAAAAGCTCTTTTGATATTTCATCGTATGTAATATCTCCGATTTTAATCCCTCTCTGCTTGCCTCTTCCCACAACAGACATTTTTGTAACCGCAGGAAATCCGGCATCCATTAAAGCTGCAAGCACATTATCCAATTTTTCAGGTCTTACTATTGATCTGATCATTATCATTTGAATTTTCCTTTTTGTTTAGAGATTTCCAACTCACTGAGATTGCTTTTTTTAACTCAAAACTCAAAATCGTGCCTGAACGGGGTTTTCGTTCAGGCACTAATTATCCTGCTATGCCATATTCTATCAGTAGCTTTTCCAAATCGTCCATCTCCATCGGAGCCGGGATAACAAATTTGTCATTCTCAGTTATTTTTTTTGCAAGTGTCCTGTATTCATCGGCCTGTGGGTGCTTCGGTTCAAACTCAATGACTGTTTTTCTGTTTATCTCCGCCTTTTGAACCATGTTGTCCCGCGGAACAAAATGAATCATGTGTGATCCAAGCTTGTCTGCAAACGCTTCTATCATTTCTACTTCATTATCGACCTGACGGCTGTTGCAGATAAGACCTGCGAGCCGGATTCCCCCTGTTTCCGCAAATTTTAATATTCCCTTGCAAATATTGTTTGCCGCATACATGGCCATCATCTCTCCTGAAACAACGATGTAGATTTCTTTTGCCTTACCCTCTCTCATCGGCATGGCAAAGCCGCCGCAGACCACGTCGCCCAAAACGTCGTAAAAAACATAATCAAGATTTTCGTCTTCTCCAAACGCACCGAGTTGTTCGAGCAGGTTAATCGAAGTAATAATACCCCTGCCGGCACACCCTACCCCCGGCTCCGGCCCTCCCGATTCAGTACATAAAGTGCCGCCGAAACCTGTTTTGCGAATATCTTCAAGGTCCACATCTTCGCCTTCTTCCCTCAGTGTGTCCAAAACCGTGTGCTGATTCAGCCCTCCAAGGAGCAGCCTGGTAGAATCGCCCTTTGGGTCGCAACCGACCACCATGACTTTTTTCCCCATCTCCGTAAGACCTGCCACAAGGTTTTGACAAGTAGTCGATTTCCCGATTCCGCCTTTTCCGTACATTGCAATCTTTCTCATTTTATGCCTCCTGTTTTAAATTTAAACTTTAATTGAGCTTTTAGCAGTTAGCTTTTAGCGATTAGCACAATAATTTCAATATATTGCTAAAGGTCAACATTTCACCCAATGGGTGAAAATCTAATCGCTGGTAACCACCTGAAATAATAACAGCTAACTGCTAATCGCTAACTGCTAATTTTTCTCCTTAATGTATAAATAAATTGAGTTTAAACTTTGTGTTTGCATGACATATATATCAAGAGTCGTGCCAACTCTGTGAGGTGAACATATTTATAGATCTAACTATTGAATACTATTGTTAAAACTAATGCGTTTCATGCTATGTTACGTGGAAGTACTACGGCATTGCATCCTACATAATTGTAAGGCTTGAGGCAGTTTCGACAGAAATGTAGGAAAATGTAAAAGGAGATTGGTTGACCAGGTTTCGATGTTCGGATTTATTGGTGTCCGCCCAGTGTCTTGAAAGTTGCTCGTTTGCATGCTACTATTGAATTCCATGAACTCAGAACACATTAACAAATTAGATGCTGAGACTCTGGAACTTTTTGCTGAAGTAGCTCACAAAATCCGGATGGAAGGGAAACTCCGTGATGGCTGGAAGTATGGTGATGCGCGAATGCCGTTGAATGGTTACAAAAGGGAAGGAGATTAATCTAATGAAAACTGTAGTCGTAGCAGGCGATTTAGTATGGGACAATAACCTGGTGCAATGTCCGGCTGCGCCTGCCACTCATCATGAACTTTTAGATTCTGCCATACTGCACCGGAGAGCCGGCGGAGCGTGGTACCTTATGGATCTGATATCAATGGCTTGCAGCGACTTAGACACAGATGTAAAAGGGCCCAACAAAAGGACTCCAGGAAAATCCACCAGCCAGGCTTACCAACTCTGGTCGCTCCACGAAAAGAAAGCAGGGAGTAAAGAAAAGGTCTGGAGAATAAGTCGATTCATGGGCTGTCAGACGACCTCTCAAGAGGTATCGCGTGAATATTTGCCTGATTACGGATCGGGATCGGCTATTCAGGACGTCCTGGTTCTGGATATGCCTTGGTTTTTTCAGGGAAAACTATAAGCTTTTAGAGGCTTTCAAAAATACAAATAAAGACTATCCGGGAAAAATCATAATCAAAGTTTCTTCACTGCAACCCCATGCTTCCTTTTGGGCTCCCTTTTGGGATTTGCTCCTTTACATGACTGCAGACAGGCAGGAAATTGAACGGATAAATGGTATCCGGGGTCTTATCGCCTCATATCAGGCAAATCATAGAGACCGTAAACCCTTATCTATAGCAGTCTTCGGGCCTCCTGGCTCAGGAAAATCATTTGCCATCAAACAACTTGCTTCAGAGTTGTTTGGATCAAAAAAAGCTATTTTGGAGTTTAACCTGTCGCAGCTCAAATCAATAGAGGATCTTCATATAGCATTTCATCAGGTTAGAGACGCATCTGTGCGAGGAGAGATTCCGCTTGTGTTCTGGGATGAGTTTGATTCCATGGAGCTGAAATGGCTTAAAGAATTTTTGGCGCCTATGCAAGACGCCGAGTTTCTATCTGGAAGCGTTGCACATCCTTTTGGAAAGGCGATATTTGTGTTTGCAGGAGGGACAAAGTCTACTTTTGAATCTTTTGATATGTCCAGTGGGCCTAAAAATGAGGAAAATTTTAGAAATAAGAAAGGGCCTGATTTTGTCAGCCGTTTAAGGGGTTTTGTCAACATAAAGGGACCGAATCCTGTCGGATATTCTGTGAATGGTGATGAATCGTCACAAAAGGGTGAAGGATCATCACAAGGCGAGGCAGCAAATTCATCATATAAAAACCTTGCAGGAGATGATCCTGCTCATCTTATACGAAGAGCGATTTTGCTGCGCTCAATTCTGCAAAGGGATTGCCCCGGGTTGATTGATCCGGAAACAAAAAACGCTTCTATAAGCTCAAGTGTAGTCCGTGGTTTCTTACGTGTTCATAAGTACGTGCATGGGGCACGCTCGCTTGAAGCCATAGTCAAGATGAGCAATCTCGTCAATGTCAGGCATTTCAATGCAGCATCGCTTCCACCTTCGGATCTTTTGCATTTGCATGTGACAGTGGATTTTCTCAAGGATGTTAATAAAGGGCAGTTGGAGCTTCCTGTGATTGAGGTTATTGCAAAAGCCTGTCATGAGGCCTGGCGCAAACAGAAAGAAAATGACGAGTGGAAACAAGCGCCAAAGAGGAACGATGATAAAAAAGAACACCCATGGCTCTTGCCTTTTGATGATCCTGAATTCCCCGAATCAGTGAGGGAAAACAACCGGATAACAGCGAGGCTTGTACAGGCAAAGTTGCACGAAGTGGACTGCCAAATCAAAATGCCCGGTTACGTAAAGAAAGGTGAGAGCAGCCTTAAGTCCTTCAGCCCGGAAGACAAAGAGAAACTCATGGATATCGAGCATGATATCTGGCTGCGAAACCACCTCCTTGATGGATATGACTATGCAAAAGAAACGAATGAATCTCTCCGGCTGCATAGAGACATTCTGCCATTTAACAAGCTGCCTGAGGCAGACCAGGAGCTGGATCGAGCGCTTGTTGATTCACTTATTCCGGCATTGTCCAAAAAGGGCTATAAAGTTGTGAAGGGCAAAGGATATGAAAAACAACCAAAATCACAAACCTGATACTGTAAGTGCTGAAGTATTCATCAGCTACGCCAGCCAAAATAAGAATCAAGTGCAGGAAATCGTCCTGCATCTGGAGGCGGCCGGGGTGAGAGTCTGGCGCGATCAACAGAAGATTCTGGGAGGCGGTAACTTTGGCCAGGAAATTGTTAAGGGAATCAAAGGTTCTAATGTCCTGATGCTGATGTGCACTGATGCGTCATTGCGCTCTAAAAACGTTAAGCAGGAGATTCAGCTTGCCTGGAAATACAGCGTGCCTTACCTGCCCCTTTTGTTGGAACCTGTCAGCTTTCCCGAGCAAGTCGAGTACTGGCTGGAGGGATGGCAATGGATCGAAGTCCTTGACCATCCACATGAAAAATGGCTTCCGCAAGTGCTTTGTTCCATTGAATCCATTTGCAAGGTGGATACTGCAACCCCTTTGGAGGGTGTAAGCACTCCAGGCCAGCAGGTTTTACAGCCTACCCGGCCAATGGCAGGTCTTGAGGGCCTGCGCAAAATCGCCGGATTTACCGATCAGTTCTGGCCGTTGCCTTGCCAGGGTTCCCAGCGTGGTCTGACCCGCTCTGTTCTGCGCGACCTTGGAGCGCCACAGGACAATGTTAAGCACACCTACAGGCTTGGCAGTCACGTCTGTCTGGCGATTGAGGCGGACCATGAGTGTCATCTCCTGCTTCTTGATGAAGGTACTTCAGGGAAGACCTATTGCCTCTGCCCATCGCAGTTTGCCGAAAATACCAGTATCCGGAAAGGCCCAAGCATCCTGCCGCAAATAAAATCTTCCTATGACTCCTTTGTGGTCAGCGGTGCCCCGGGGCGTGAGCATCTGCTTGCGATTCTAACTGATGAACCGCTGGATCTGGACTGGATGCCGGTCAACCCCAAGGTCTCTGCCCGCGTCCTCAACCAGGCGGATATTGATAATCTGATAAAAAAGTTGAATGCCCTTGAAGAAAACAAATGGACCGCTCTGTCTACGTATTTTGACGTGATATCATGATTCTTTCGTAGAAAAAAAGGAGTATACTCCATGTCCGAAGATATTGAGCAACAGATCTTAAAACTCAATCAAGATGTTGTAAAGCTTTATCAGCAGGGCAGATATGAAGAAGCACTTCAACCTGCTTCCCATGCCCGTGATCTGTCTTTTCAATACCTGGGAAATGACCATCCGGATTTTGCTCAAAGCCTGAACAACCTGGCGGTGCTTTACAAATCGATGGGCAACTACACCCAGGCCGAGCCGCTCTACAAAAAGGCCACAGAGATTTGGCGCAAGGCCTTAGGAGAAGAGCATCCGTCTTTTGCCACCAGCCTGAACAATCTGGCGGATCTTTACAAATCGATGGGCAACTACACCCAGTCCGAGCCGCTCTACAAAAAGGCCATTGAGATTAAACGCAAGGCCTTAGGAGAAGACCATCCGTCTTTTGCCGCCAGCCTGAACAACATAGCGTTGCTTTACATTGCCACTGACCTGGAAACTGATGCCCTCCCTTTAATGGAACAGGCCGCTTCCATAGATGATCGGATGATCGGACAGGTATTTTCAATCGGTTCTGAGAGCCAGCGGACCGCATATCTCAACAAAGTGCGGGTGAATCTTGAACTCTTTATCTCTCTAATCTCACAACATCTCTCTTTATCGCGGGCAGCGATAAATTCGGCCTTTGAGCTTGTTTTGCGACGCAAGGCCATTGGCGCAGAGGCATTGGTTGCCCAGCGGGATGCTGTTCTTGGCGGGAGATATCCTGAACTGGAACCAAAACTCAAAGATTTGATCAATCTGCGAATGCAAATTGCCCAAAAGACCCTGGCAGGCCCGGGACAGGAAGGCCTGGCAGAGCATCAGAAAACTCTGTCTATCTGGAACAAACAAAAGGAAAATCTGGAAGCAGAGCTGGTTAGACAGATACCTGAAATGAATCTGGAGCAGAAACTCAAACAAATAGATCGGCAGGCAATAGCATCTACCCTGCCTGAAGGAGCAGCCTTGATAGAGTTCGTCCATTTTAACGTTTTCGATTTCAAGGCGGTGCCTGCCAAGGGAGAATCTAAATGGAAGCCGGCCCGTTACCTGGCGTTTGTCATTTTGGCCGGAGAACCTGACAATGTACAGATGATAGACCTGGGAGAGGCAATATTCACAGACAAAAGGATAGCACGGTTCAGGGACTCGGTCACAGGTGGGCCTGAAGATGTCCATTCTGACCGGGCGGCAACTGGGTCTTTGCCGGCAGATGAGCCCATGACTGATCAATCAACCAGGCCCACAGGCCTCTTTTCACGCCTGCTTGGATATTTTAAAAGACCGGAGCAGGCTGAGACCATGCGCGACCTGGGGGTTGTTCCTGAGGAATCTGTCCAGGTACCAGACAACGAAAAGGGCGTTAAGCTGCGTGAAGCCATCTTTGACAAGCTGAAACCTGCCCTGGGCAAGTGCAAACACCTTTTTATTTCACCTGACGGGGAACTAAACCGGGTTCCTTTTGAGGTCCTGCCAAACGAAACAGGCCGCTTTCTTATTGATGATTATCACATCAGTTATCTTGGCGCAGGCCGGGACATCCTGCGTTTCGGGACAGAATCTACGGCTCAGCCCGCTGGATCACTAATAATTGCTGATCCTGATTTCGATCTCGGCTTAAAAAAATCATGGCGACTGCCACAGAAAGGCAGACCCTATGGACGCCAGTCCCGTGACCTGGATCGATCCAGCTTACATTTTGGCAGTTTGCCGGGCACACGAGAGGAGGGCATTAGTGTCAGCAATATGCTGGGTGTAAAGCCATGGCTTAAGGGAAATGCCCTTGAAGGCTGGATCAAGAAATACCGTTCACCACGCATCCTCCATTTTGCCACGCATGGTTTTTTTATAGAGGATCAAGAGCGAGATCCCAATAAGGAAAAGCGTGAACTTGATGCCTTGGGCGCCATGGGCTTTGCTGAATCAGGCGGCATGGGACGATTGTCCGGACTGAATCTTGAGAATCCCTTACTCCGTTCAGGCCTGGCATTAGCAGGTGTCAATACCTGGCTCAAAGGCCAAAGCCCTCCATCTGATGCCGAAGACGGCCTGCTCACTGCCGAAGACGTGACCGGCATGGACCTCCTGGATACGGAGCTGGTAGTACTTTCAGCCTGTGAAACCGGCCTCGGAGAAGTCCGCACAGGTGAAGGTGTTTTTGGACTGAGGCGATCCTTTGTTCTGGCCGGCGCCGACACACTGGTGATGAGTTTGTGGAAGGTACCGGATCAGCAGACCCGGGAACTAATGGAGGAGTTCTACAGCCGCATACTAACCGGAGAACCACGTGCCAAAGCCCTTAAGAATGCCCAGATGTCCATCAGGTCCAAACACCCTCATCCATTCTTTTGGGGTGCATTCATCTGCCAGGGAGATCCCAGCCCGCTGTCATCCGGTTAGGGGTGCACACAAAAAAGTTGCACTGATCAAGCGTAACATCATTCAGCCTCTGTACACGCTGATTTAATATCGAATATCGAATAAGAAATTTCGAATTATGAATCTTAACACAGGGGTATCGAGCGAGGAAACATTTTTAAAGACAATACCGATCGAAACCGGTTTCTGGAAAGACTCTGTCCGGCAAAGAGTCGATTGCTCAAATTATGCGGCGACTTCTGACCGGCTATGCGGTTACTTTTAACCGGCGGCATCGCCGTTACGGCCGTTTATTTCAAAATCGCTACCAATCGATTTTGTGTCAGGAAAACATTTACCTTCTGGAACTGGTGCGCTATATCCATTTAAATCCGATTCGGGCCGGGATTGTAAAAGATTTATGGGAAAACGCAAAAATCCTTGGCAAGATACCGATTCGGTGTTGCAACTCTTTGGTAAAAGCCAACCTACTGGGCGATTCGGGATCTGGGCCTGACGGCAACGGAGGTTGGCAAGTACCTCGGGCTAAGCAAATCCGCTGTCAGTCGGGCGGCCAATAGAGGCCAAAAACTGATCGTCGATCAATTCTTGTCCCTGAAAGACTATAAACGCGTAATTTCAACCCCGTTTCCCTTTCCCCGTTTCCCTTCAGCCCTCTTTTTAGGTGACATGTAATTCGGCATGTTTGCCCAGAACAAACAACGTACGTTCCATTGTCGGAAATTTGGTTCCATGATGTGGGTCGAGGATACGACGCACCACTTTCTCGTGAGTACCCATTTTGCGGGCAAGTTCAGACTTGGAAATGCCGGTTTCCTTCATAGCCTGATAAAGAGCGGCTTTCATGGCCGTTTGCATAGGAACGGGAACCAGCTTTTCCCCTGTCTTGCATTTGGATGGTACGGGTAACTCATCACCACGGCGAATACGCCCTGCCATAGCCTCTTCTATGCAGTCGGCAGCCTCAGTCAGACATTCCTCTACGGTATCTCCTTGAGTGATAGCCTCAGGCACATCACGAAAGATAACGGTAAAACCGCCATCTACTTCATCTGGTATCAAGGTTACAGGATAAGTAAATTGGTTCATGTTCAACCCCAGTTAGATATCTTCTTTTTTCAAGCCAAGTTGCTTGAGCATAGCGTTAAAAGTTCCAGTTTTCAGCTCTTCTTTCGGATTGCGAACAATGGTATGGTGATCGCCCAAGTATAAGGTTCCGTGACTGCCTTTTCCTCTTTCGGCCATCCACTGAACATACATATTATGTTGTTTACCGTATTTGCGAATCCGTTTGATGAACTCATTACCTTTCATGTGGATTACTATCGGACAATTATGTCCGAATGTCAAGTGCCATTCTGATTTTTTTCGATGATAATGCAAAACTTGACGAAGGTAACTTTGACATACTGAAAAATCGGTTTGAATTCATTTGATAGGCTGCTGGTTGCACAGGCTAACCAAAATAGTTTACTGATCGTTACAAAAGACAGCAATATTGATAAGTATGAGGTGGAGACTTACTGGATGTAGTTTGGTCGAGACAACATTTTTGTTGACAAGTTGTTAATCTACACGGTATATTAATAGTTATGTTTAAAAGAACCCTGCAAAACCGATTGCCGGAAACCAGCTTTTTTCTTTTTGGGCCGAGGCAAGTGGGTAAAAGCACCCTGCTTCACAATGAAAAACCTCATTTGATTATTGACCTTCTCGACCCGGAACTTCAGTTGTCCTACAACAAAACCCCAAATCTTCTGAGACAGCAAATAGACGATCTTGAGCCTGACGGCGGGGATAGAATACTTATTGATGAGATCCAGCGCGTCCCGAAACTTCTGGATATCGTACACTCTCTCATGGAGCGGAGACCTGATCTTCAATTTATTCTGTGCGGCTCTTCTGCCCGAAAACTACGGCACGGGGCCTCCAATCTCCTCGGAGGAAGGGCTTTATATCGTACAATGCACCCGTTAACCCTTGACGAATTGCCCAGTGACTTTAACCTTCAATGGGTTCTGTCATACGGTTCTCTCCCAAAAATCTACAGCACCCTCAAACAGAATAAAACAAAGGAAGCCCGTGATTTCCTGAGAGCCTATGCCATCACCTATCTCAGAGAAGAAATCAAGGCAGAAGCCCTGGTGCGTAATTTGCAAGGTTTTCAAAATTTTTTGGATGTTGCCGTGGCCCAATATTCTGAACAAGTCAATTTTTCCGCTGTTTCCCGTGATTGCCAGGTGGCGTTATCGACCGTGAAGGAATATTATTCCATTCTGGAAGATACGCTTGTCGGTTTTTTTCTCTATCCGTATTTGAAAAGTGCAAGAAAACGCATGAGCCACCAACCGAAATTCTATTTTTTCGACAATGGCGTAACACGAGCTCTCTTAGGCAGTCTTCAAGATCCACCCACCCCTTTGGAACAGGGGCGCCTTTTTGAACAATGGATACTCCAGGAAATTGTTCGTCTCAATGAATACGATCAAAAAGACTGGAAACTGTTTTTTTGGCGGACAAGTCATGGAGCCGAAGTCGATTTTCTCATCGGCCGTGGCTCAAGACTTTTATACGCTATCGAATGTAAATTTAAGCGCCAACCCTCATCAAGCGATTTATCCGGTTTACGATCTTTTCATGACAATTATCCGGAAGTTCCCTGCTTTGTTGTTTCCCCCGTTAAGCAACCCTATCGATTATCTTTCGCTCGCATCCTTCCTCCAAATAGATTGTTTCAGGAACTGAAGTGAGAAGAATGGCGGGTCTCAATTGATTTGACAGATTGTGGGATACATTCCACCGATTGACAGGAATGCAAGGAGTAAAATAAAAATGAAAAAAGACAGGGTCTCCATACTGGAAGATATCGGAAGGATAATAACCGAATCTTCCCGACCGCACAGGACGCTGGAAAAAATTGTCGAACTTGTTGCCGGCAAATTTAACACAGATGTATGTTCCGTATATCTTCTGGATACAGATAAACAGTCTCTTGTATTACAGGCAACCGTCGGATTACGTAAAGAATCCATAGGCAGAGTTCGAATGAGCATTCATGAAGGACTTACCGGTCTTGTTTTGGAAGAGATGCAGCCGGTCTTTGTTGTAAATCCTGCTACACATCCCAGATACAATTTTTTCGAAAAAAGCGGTGAAGAGATTTATAGCACATATCTGGGTGTCCCTCTAGTCCACCTTCAGAATCCGCTCGGCGTGCTTGTTGTTCAAACCGTGCACGAAGATGCTGTTACAGAATCCGATATTGCCCTGTTTTCAACCATAGCCAGCCAAATTTCCGCTACAGTAGCGTATACCGGTCTTCTTGATGACCTGAAAAAGGAGCGGCAGGATAGGCGAGACTTGGAGGAAAAGCTGTTAGAAGAAGTGGAAATACACGCTGAAAAAACAGCAAAAAAGGGAAAAAAGGGTCTGATCAGGGGCATGCCTGTATCGCCTGGTTTTGCCGAAGGTCATGCTCACTATCTGGGGGAAAGTATCGGCTTTGACCAGATAGAATATGAGGAAACAGAGGACGTTTCATCTGAAATCAGCAGGCTTGAAGCTGCGTTTAGACGGTCTCAGGAAGAAATCATAGCTCTTACAAAACACGTAAAAGATATGTCAGGGCAAGATGAAGCTATTCTTGATGCCCAGGTCATGGCGCTCCAGGACAGGTCATTTAAAAAGAAAATAATAGCGCATATTAAGGAAGAAGGCTCTTGTGCCGAATATGCCCTGAAAAAGGCTGTCTTGAAATATGTAGAGTTTTTTTCCGGCATGGAGGATCCCTATTTAAGAGAGAGGAGCTCTGACATAGAGGATATAGGCAAGCGGGTGTTGAGAAAACTCCTTGGATATGAAGGAAGCAAATCCAGACAATTTGCAAGTAAAACAGTTGTTATTGCTTCTGATATTTCGCCTATAGACCTTATCGGCCTTAGACAGGACAACTTAAAAGGAATTGTCCTTTCCAGGGGTGGGAAGACATCTCATACGGTGATTCTGGCCAAATCGTTTGAGATACCGATGGTGATCGGTGTAAGGGACATGCTGGATACCGTAAAAGAAAACGATTTTTTAATCGTTGACGGGACATCGGGTCTTGTCTTCAGCAAACCTCCGCAGGTGATCATTGACGAATACGCCAGGTTAAAGGCAGAAAAGGCAAATAAGTTTCAACGACTCGATGTCCTGAGAGACTTGGCGGCCAAGACAAAAGATGGTTATGAAATCAGGCTTGGCGCAAATATAGGACTCTTGTCAGACCTGGAACTGGTCAAAAAATACGGGGCTGAGCATATAGGACTTTACAGAACTGAGTTTCCCTTTCTTGTTAGAAAGGAATTTCCATCGGAAAATGAGCAGTTTTTATTATATAAAAAGGTAGTAGAAGGCGCGGAAGGAAGGTCGGTGACTATCCGTACACTCGATGTCGGCGGGGATAAATTCTTATCTTATCTCGATTACCCTAAGGAACAGAATCCGTATCTTGGCTGGAGATCGATCAGGGTTTCTCTTGAGCTGGATGATATCTTCAGAACACAGATAAGAGCTATATTAAAAGCATCGGCTTTTGGGCACATAAAAATACTATTTCCCATGATAACATCAGTAGGCGAGGTCAGGAGCATTACTTCTCTTTTGGATGAAGAAAAGAGTTCTCTGGAAGAAAGAGGGATTCCGTTTGATGCAACGATAAATATCGGCATAATGGTTGAGGTCCCGGGCACCGTTAAAATTTTGGATAGATTGCTTCACTATGTAGATTTCGTGAGTATCGGTACCAATGATCTTATTCAATACACCCTGGCGGTGGACAGAAACAACCAGAAGGTTGCATCACTGTATGATCCTCTCCATCCTGCTGTGATTTCTACAATCCTTGATGTGGTATCAATCTGTAAGAGAAACAACAAAGAGGTCAGTATTTGTGGGGAGGCTGCCTCCAATCCTCGTTGCGCCTATCTTTTTACAGCTATTGAGACAGATAAACTGAGTATGAACCCTGCTTCTATTCCTGTTATAAAAGATTTAATCAGGAAAACAAGATTGACTGATACAAAGAAAGTTTTAAACCGTGTGTTATTAATGGAAGATTCCATGGAGATTACAAGCTATTTAGACAAAATCCTCTTATGTAAAGGCTCTTGAGGTTGATAAACAAGACTTTGAGATATTTGTAGTACTCCACGCGTCCCGTATGTCCCACAAGGGAAGCGGCTCGCAGTTTGCTCTGTTTCCGGGCAACGAGTGAGTTGGGAATAAGGGAATTGTGGGGCAAAAACTGATTATCTGAAAGTCTATAGAATGAGTGGCTTTTGAGACTGACCATCGGACAGTACTTTGCAGCGAACAGGATATTGGAGAAATTTTCCCCCGGGTCATCTGGCACACAGAGACGCCGATTCTTCGTACAGCCCCGGCTCCTCTCTTTATGCTTTCCGAGCTGGTTCGCAAAAATGACTTTAAAGTGGTACTAACAGGTGAAGGGGCAGATGAGGTGTTTGCGGGCTACAATATTTTTAAGGAAGATAGGGTGCGGCGGTTTTGGGCTCGTCAGCCCAACTCCAAACTTCGTCCCATGCTCCTTGAAAGGCTTTATCCTTATATTTTTTCTCAAGCAAATGCCGGGGCCAGGGCTTTTCTTGAGGGGTTTTTCCGGAAAAGCCTGACGCAGGTAAACTCCCCGGCTTACTCTCACTTGATCAGATGGAACAACACTGCCCTTCTCAAGGCGTTTTTCTCAGACGAGTTGCAGGGAATGATCGGAAAGCTGCCTGACTTTGTGGAGAGGTTTGTCTCAACCCTCCCTTCGGACTTCATGAGTGTGTAAAAGTAATTTCATTCCTGGTCCAGCAACCGCGCTAATTCTCCGACACCATACAGTGGTAAGGAAAGAAGTTCAAAGAACGTTTTTTGGTGTTTGCCGGCAGTCGGCACTTGATAGGTGACTTGCTGACGACTGGGTTGGTTCATGTCAAACCGAACGGCCTTTCGCGATTTTCCACATGCCACGAACTGGTGCAGAGAACGCAACGTTCCGCTCCGTCCCGCTTTGACCTCCACAGGAAAAATATTAGGGCCACAGGAAATCACGTAGTCAACCTCGGCGTTTGTCTTGCGTCCTTCTCGCAACCAGTAGACCGGTCGGGGAGGCTCTGCGCCTTGGCTGGTGTAGGCCAGATGTTGTCCGATAAACTGTTCGGCCACAGCGCCTTCATTAATCAATTGCACATCGTTCATTCTCCTCAATGTCGGCCAATCCAAACCGCACACATGATTCATAAGTCCAACATCGAGAAACAGGAGTTTGTAGGCAAACTCATTGATGTCGGCATGAAGCGGAATGCCGGAGCAATGACTGGCGAAAACACGGATGCAGACGCGGGCTTTCGCAAGCAACTCAATGGCGGCCTTTACGTCACGGGAGCGATCTTCCCTTGAGAAGTTTACGTATTTGACCTTCTGCCCTACCTGGCGGGGAATTAGTTGAAATGTGCGTTGGAGAAGCGCCAACTCGTGGTGACGGACATACTTGGCAAAATCGTCCTCATAGGTGCCGACGATGCGGCGGTGTACGGCAACCGCTTCCTCCAGCGAAGCGCTTTCCTGGAATACCAGCACTGCCTCCGGCATACCCCCCACAAACAGGTATTGTCGCTGGCGCATCAGCAATTTTTGGTGAGCGGACTCCGGCAGCATGGAGTCAAATTCCAAGTCATCAAGATAACGACATAAAGCCGGTTCGATGGCCTGCAAAAATTCCCGGAATATCATCGGGCCAAGGTGATGGTACTCGATACGTCCCACCGGCATGGAAAAACTGTGATCCGCAAGAGTGAACTCCAGTAGAGACCCCGCCGCAATGACCGGTATATCCGGAAGGTCTTCATAAAAATATCGGAGCGCTTGGATCGCTGACGGTGTCGCCTGGATTTCGTCCAGAAAAAGGAGAGATCCCGGTTCGGTGATCGAGCGACCCACAAGAGCCTCCAATTCTCCGCGGATTACGGCTATATCGAGCGTCGCAAAGACCTTGTCCAACTCAAGATGTCGTTCCAGATTTATTTCATTCAATAACAAATTCTGTTGGTTGGCAAACTGCCGTACAAGCGTAGACTTTCCAACCTGCCGCGCACCACGGAGGATGAGAGGTTTTCTTCGCCGCGTTTTGATCCATTGGACCAGATATTGTTCTGAGAACCTTTTCATATTATTGCCCCTTGTTTTAGCTATCTAATGGCATAAATAAGGGGCAATGTCAATATTATACCTCGAAAGACCACAAATAACGATTTTTCACCGAGTCAGGTTGAGCAAAACCGCAGGAATAGCGGGCTATTTCGAGGACTTTTGCGAATGAAGACCGATTCTCAGGTCCCGCCCTGTGAGGACTATCTCTTTCACGATCCTGAGTATCCAATTGAGGCTTCTGCCTCATGATTTTTCAAAACCGGCCAAAGGATCTAACGGAGTGGTGTGTCCGGATTAGGCCTAAATAATGTCAATGACCAAAATATGAATATTTTAAATGATAAAAACATCGTATTACCCACGCAGTAAGAAGTTGACTCGTGTACAAAAGGGAATAGAAAAATCACTGGATGCCTACCAGGAAGGACTCCTACAACTCGAAGAAAACTACCGCAGACGGTGCAAGATGGCCTATCCTAACAAAGACAGGGGTAAGGTCTTCATTCTTCACACACGGATTATCGTTGTCAAGAATGAAGAGCTGACACTTTTTCTGGTGCGAGATGGAGAGGACAAGCGAAAAAAATCACAATTTTTTTCATGGAGAGGTGTTTTTTCTCTTGACCCGCCCTTTAATGGGTACCCGTCGTCCTTATTTTAGAATTGAAATAACCTTGATGTTTGGAACGGATTGTAATAATAAAACCAAAAAATTTTAAAGGATTAATAAAAAATCATAAAGAACGGCGCTATACAATTTAAAAAAATTATATTCTTGGGGGCAGCATGACTATTAAGACAATTATGGAGACATGTGAACCGCGACAGGACATTTTAAGGGGAACATTTAATCCGGAAATATTTACAGCCTCAATAAGCGAGGTTCTGCGTTATTACAATGGTCATAGCTCTGGAATGCATCCGATGTATACAGATGCACAACAATTTTTTCAGGAAACAACCTATCCCACAGATGGATTGAAGATGGTAATCTTCGAGGTTTTTGCCCGTCTATCAGGCGATAACACTGTTCCGGCGATTCACAGGCTTGAAACAGCTTTTGGGGGAGGCAAAACGCATACTCTGATTGCATGTGCTCACATTGGTTTCAAAGGAACTGAAATATCTTTTTTTACCTCTGATCTGATATCAGATGAATATCTTCCGGAACCCGGCTCTGTTGCTATTGTTGGAATTGCCGGAGATGAACTGCCTGTGCATAAACCAAAAGGAGCTGCCCTTGTTCCATATACTTTATGGGGTGAGATTGCATTCCAGGTCGGCGGTGAATCTTTATATATGGAAATAAAGGAAGAAGCATCATCATATGCGTCTCCGGGCAAAAACTATTTTGATAAGGTTTTTGGAAACAGAAAAGTCCTGCTGATGTTAGATGAGCTGGCTCAGTACACCGCGAGGCTCGCTGCTGCACATCCTGATGGCGCTGATCAATTAGCTGCATTTCTTATGGGGCTTCATGGCTACGCAAGAACTAATCCCAATATAGCTATTTTATTAACACTGGCAAGCGCAACAGATGCTTTTGCAAACCAGACCGAACAGTTGGCTAAACTTCTTGGCGAAGTGGTTGGAAAAGATGTGACCAAAGATGCAGCACTTGGAATCGGCCAACAGGCTATCGGTAGTGTGACCAGTGTTGTTTTTAGAGATGCTACCGCGGTTGTGCCTGTCCAGGCAGCAGAAATATCGCGAGTACTTGCAAAGAGACTGTTTACAAAAATTAATACAAATGCGGCTCAGGAAACAGCTAAGGAATATGAAAGTCTATATCAGAAAAATACTTCTCTTTTACCTGATGAGGCGACTCGTACAGATTACAAAGATAGAATAATATCCCTATACCCATTTCATCCGACCTTGATTAATTTTTTAAATCATAAGCTGGCTGTATCGGAAAACTTTCAGGGAACCAGAGGTGTATTGAGAGTATTGGCTTTGGCAGTTAGAAACCTGTGGAAAAAACAAGTAAACATTCCCATGATCCACGCTTGCCATATTGATTTTAGAGATGCGCGAACGGTCAATGAAATTATTGGCCGCACAGGAAGCGGCGATCTTTTGCCTGTTTTAAATGCTGATATTGGCGGAGCTGATACAGATCAAATTGATGGCGGACGCAGCAACGCTGAAATTGCAGATCAAAGAAATCCGCATCCGGAACAATGGCCAATGTACGAATATACCTGGAAAACAATTTTTTTACACAGTCTGGTCGGCAGGGATTCAGGTCTTTCCTCAAATCTTTTTGGACTAACTGAACAGGATGCGCTGTTTAATGTGGCTTTCCCCGGGTTGACACCACCTCAAGTGAATGAAGCATTAAAAGAGATCAGCAACAGCGCTTTCTATTTAAGATTCAATCAGGGACGTTACTACGCAAGTCTTGAACCTTCAGTAAATATTGCATTGGCTAAAATAAGAAGAACACTTGGCAATGAGGAGATTAATGACCTTTTAGATTCAACTGCAAGAAAAATTATCAAGGCAGATATCAAAACTTTCCATGTTATGCATGATGTGACAGCGCCCGAACATATTCCGGATAACAAGGGAAAACCTGTTTTGGCGTTGATATCGCTTGGGGCAAAATCAATTGATGTTGAAGAATGTATCATATTTGCAGGCATTAATATTCCAAGAATAGAACAAAATTTAGTCTTTATGCTTATCCCTGATACAGTTACAGTTAAAGCTGATAAACCGTCTCAAACAACTATTTTTGGAGAAGCCGATTCTGCGTCTTTAAAATCTTTTAAAACGTTGAGAGACTTGGCCCGCACTGTATTGGCCATGCGCAGATTGGATCAAAATCCACAAAATCATGGTATCAATCCGAATAAATTAAATGAAGATAATTTTAAAAAACGATTCAGTGAAAGAGAGAATGCGCTAATCACTTCCGTGTCTGCAAGTTACCATCGCTTGTGGTTCCCTTCGGCAAGTGGACAAATAATAGGCAAAGAAATCAAGACAAGCGGAGCTGAAGGGGGCGAATCAATTTTAGAACAGATTCGTAAAACACTTCTTGATGAAGGAGAACTTGTAACCTCGGATCATACAACACAGGCTGACCTGTTAAACCTTAAAAAATTATTTCTATCCAGGCAGGATGTTGTGTCTGTAAAAAAACTAAGAGAAAATTTTTCCAGAATACGAAAATGGCCTATTCTTGAGTCTTCTGCTGTACTTGATCAGTTGATACGCGCTGGAGTTTCCAAGGGGGTGTGGTGTGTTTTCCGGATGGGAACAGACGAAAGTGTCAAACCTGATGAGTTCTACAGTCGGGAAATTAAGGAATTACCGCTTAATGTTGATTTAACAGATGCATATTCTATCTTAACACCGGAAGGGGCGAGACAACGAGGATGGTCAGAAGAAGACAAAATAGATCAAAATAAAATTAAGGATTATGTTAAACAAATTGCAGTAGAAAAAGAACAGGTCAAAATTTCAGAACTTGTTGATACTTTTAAACAGAAATATGGTGATGTTCCTGATAAAGCGATAAATGACGCAGTTGCCGGTATTGTTCAGGATGATCGTTTAATGGCCTGCAAGGGAGAGCTTGAACAGCAAGAGAAACCTGAACTTATTTCAGGAACAGGCGCCATGTTTTACCAGCCTGAACCTGAAGATGTTATCATTACCAAAGCAAAGGCTTCAGAAAAAGGATGGATAAAAAAGAGTGACAACGAGATACACCTTGGCAGCGCTGACGATACAAAAATCTTATTTCAGATGCTGAAACGGATCGGTTCAATATATCAACGGGGTGGAAGCACCACCATAGATATGATGAGCATGCATGAATTGATTTTGCCAAACGGTGGAAAAATTCGAATTGATTTAACGGAGATACCTCCAGAGTCTGTCAAAGACGTAAGTGAACTGTTTGAAGTATTGGCAGGGCTTGTTAAAATGGGAGATGATACGATAATAGAGCTTGATATAGACAACCCCCAGGATGATTGTCCGTTTATCAAAGAAATCCGCAAAATGATTAAGAGATAGATTTTAAATTATATGTTGACCAAAAATAAAAAGATAAAAAATATTGGTTTGCACTACGCGCAAAAAGTGAAATCCGAGTTGTCAAAAGCGCCGTGGATACTAAGGATCACTGATCACAAAGATAAGGCATCTCCTGTTTTTATAGTTAAAGAAAGAATCATGCCTGATCAGCGAACCGATACCAAGGACTTAAAAGCGATCAGGTCGATTCTGAAAGAACGCGGGATAATCTATGGTCAGTCTCAACGCAGATGTTTGCCGGTCATCTGTATAATACTTGCCAGAATTAACAATCATGCTGATATCCCGCTGGAACTTCAGCAATATATCAATAAGAAAAGAATTACATTTCGAGGCAATCTCCCTTTGGATTCTGAAGCAGGTTATAAACTGGCGCTGATTTTCAAATTGCAGGAACGTCTAAAAGAGATGGATCGTGTGGAATTAATTGCCAGGCGAATAGACCGATTCACTATGGAAGAATCCAGTTACTGGTATTCAAGAATTTCACATTTTAGCGCTGCCGCCAACCGATGGGCAATGGCCGGCATGAAGACAATGCTGTCAGGTCATCCAAAAGATCCAAATGTTGAGAAGATGCTGGAGGATTTTAGACAAAAATATTGAGCTGCGAGACAAAAGAGAGAATATGAACAATTCCTTTCAAGATGATATGAGACTCATAGAGGCAGGATTTCCCTGCCATCAGGTCGGAGCTGAAACACAAAGAGAGCGAGGCGCCAGCTCAGCATTGCCTCCATTATATTATCTGCATGTATGGTGGGCGCGTCGGCCATTAACGCCAAGTCGCGCGGCAATACTTGCATCTTTATTGCCTGCTGATACTGATCCGGATTGGTTCCTCAGACAGTTGGGGATTGAAAAAAGAGTGGTTGAGATCAACGGGGTTGATTGGACGCTGACAGGAAAGTTGCTTGATAAAATAACAAAGGATGAGAATGATCAAGAAGTTTTGCCTGTTGATAGTTCTGTTCAGGCTTTGTTGGAGAAAGAAAATGAACGACGAAGGAAAAACAGATTAGTTATTAAAAATCTTAAATCAACAGATTCATCTTTGGCTAACGAAATTATATTGACACAATGGGAGGATGATTCAATTGAGATTCCAGATTCCTTTCCAGCAATAGGCGCCACGTTATCGGTAAAAATTGTAGCAGCAAATCCAGCACAGGTTAATGAACGTATTCAATTCGCGAAATTACCAGGGATTAAACAAATTTTAGGCAAAGAGTTAAAATGGGATGCTGAAGATTTATACGGCTATAAGCGAGCATTTACAAATTCACCCCAATTGACAAAGAACCCTAAAGTTGTTCTTGATCCAACATCTGGCGGAGGTTCTATCCCATTTGAAGCCTTACGTCTTGGTCACAAGGTAATAGCAAACGAACTAAATCCTGTTGCTTCAGTTATACTCCATGCAACGCTTGAATACCCTGCAAAATTTGGCGTCAGTTTAATTGAAGATATTAAATATTGGGGTGAGAAGTTAGTTGATCATGTTGCAAAGAAAATGGACGATATAACTCCATTTTCACCTCTTCCTCGACAAGAAAAGATACATCTGAAGACCCATTGTAAGAATTGTCCTGAAATAATACCGCAGTTTGATACAATAGAGTACGACCAAATTGGTTTAATCTACTGCCGCCAAGTCACCTGCCCACATTGCAATGGAAATGCACCGCTATTGAACACATGCTGGTTGAGCAAACAATCCGGTAAACAATGGGGCGTAAAAATCATACCTGATGGAAAACAAAACAATGGAACAGTCCGTTTCGAGACCTATCGTATTTCTAAGGAAAAAGGCCCAAAAGGAGAAGACCCAGGTTTTGCGACTGTAAACAGAGGGGTTGGGCATTGCATTCACTGTAAACAGGCCATAGATGCCGATGAAATAAAATCTCAAGCTCGTGGTGAATCACCCACAGGAAAATGGAAAGATCTCCTGTATTGTATCGTAGCTGTTCGATTTCAACCCAAACTTGATAAGGATGGAAAACCGCAAAGATATAAAAGCGGTGCGAAAAAAGGAGAAATAAAAACCGAAAAGGTCAGGTTCTTCAGACCACCCAATGAGAAAGATTTATCCGCATTAAAAGAGGCGGATAAACGATTGAAGGATAATTGGGATCGTTGGGATGAGGCTGGGTTGATACCGACGGAAAAGTTTCCTCAAGGCAATGATATGAGACCTGTAATATATGGAATGTCTCGCTGGTGTGATATGTTCACATCACGTCAATTATTGGGACACCTTACCCTTGTTGAAGACCTGAATCGTTTGAAACCTCAAATCATTGATGGATTGGGTGAAGATAAAGGTAAAGCTGTTGTTACTTATCTTCAGTTCGCTATTGATAAAGGGGTTGACTATAATAGCCGGCAGACAAGATGGGAATACACCAGGGGTGTTATTAAAGGTACTTTTGGTCGTCATGATTTTTCATTAAAATGGACATTTGGCGAAATGATATTTACTGGTCCCAATTCAGGATTCGCCTGGGGGCTATCACAAATTGTAGATGCATATAAAGGGCTATCAGAACTATCAAATTCTGAAAGCAAACTCCCTACCCAAAATACTGTCACCATAAATAATGGTACAGCAGCTCATTTATCAAATATCCAGGATATGTCTGTGGATTTGGTCTGCATGGATCCTCCGTATTACAATAATGTTCAATATGCGGAGTTATCAGACTATTTTTATGTATGGCAAAAACGCACTTTGAACGACTTATATCCTGACTATTTTAACAGACGTCTTACCAACAAACAGGATGAAGCAGTTGCCAATCCAAATCGTGATGGTGGAAGTAGAAATGCTCATAAAAACTATGAGCGAATGATGAGCGAAATTTTTAATGAATGCAGGCGTGTTATAAAAAATACCGGGCTTTTAACAGTTATGTTCACACATAAGAGCCAGACAGCATGGGAAGCCTTAACCCAATCATTAATAGAAACCGGCTGGAATATAACAGCATCGTTCCCTGTCGAATCTGAAACTCAGCACGGTATTCATACCAAAGAAACAGCCTCAGCTATTAGCTCAGTATTTTTATCATGCCGAAAACGAAATATTGATCAAAATGAACCCGCAACATGGAGCGGCTTTGGCGGAACCGGCGTTCAGCAGAAAATCCGCCAGGCTGTAAAACAGGGTCTTGAAGAATTCAAGGTATTAAAACTCAACCCTGTGGATGAAATGGTTGCAAGTTATGGCCGGGCTTTAAGAGTGCTTTCTGAACAATGGCCTGTTTTAGATGGTGATGAACCGGTTGGTCCTGTCCGTGCAATGAATGAAGCCAGCCGGGTGGTTGCTGAAAACCAGATTTACAGGATCACTGACGGTCAATTGAATGTTGAGGATCTGTCACCTGAAGCATCCATGGCGCTTACCTTGTATGGAATTTATGGCTTAAAGGAATTTCGTTATGATGAAGCATTGAACTTGTCCCGTTCCCTGAATATCAGGCTGGAAACAAAAACAGGCGGATATACATCTGATGGACGCTTTATCGGTATTAATACCCAGTCAAATACCGGCAGACGAGCCCGGCAGGCCAAAGCAGAAGATGCCGGATTTCACGCGCCCCTTATCAAAAAAGGATCAAAGCTCAGATTGGCAAGACCTGATGAACGTAATCAAAAACGGATTGAAAATCCCCAAACCGAATGGGACATTCTCCATGGGCTGATCATGAATTTTCGCAAAGGCGATGTTCCCGTTGCTCGCGGTTATCTGTCCAGACACGCTGAAGGCAAAGAAAACCTGATAAAAAATCTGATTAACGTATGGGCATCCGAAATGACGGACGAAGACCTCAGAAAAGAAGGGAATGCAATTGTTTTTGGAATATAGGGAACGTCCATCCTAAAACTACAGACTTTCAGATAATTAATTTCACAAGGATAGAAGGAGGAAGGCGTATTAGTTATACGTCGACGACTGATAACACAGTGAAATTATTTATCTGAAAGTCTATACCCAATTGGAGGCAATAAAGTGGATACTTCTTTAGAACTGAAATTTGCAGAAAGATCAGAGGCAATAGTTGCTCAGTTTGGCTTTAAGAATTTGAAATCCTTTGTGAAAAATCAGATTTTGCTTATGCTTATGGCCAGAATTGAGAAATATGAGGCGGAGAATAAGCGTTTTGGGGCCAAATATCATATGTCCTTTAAGACGTTTCAGGCAAAAGTTGAAGGATTGCAAAATGAGGAGGTCTTTACGGAAGAAGACGATTATTTAGACTGGCGCTTTGCAAAAGAGGCGATTGATAGACTTAAGAAACAAAAACAGGAATTGGAATATGCTTGATCTAATCGCCAAGCACGAACGTTTTATTAAATCTTTTCATGTTTCCCTGTATGAGCAAGAAGGAGAGATGCTTCGGTTTAAGGCGCAATTAACGTTCACAAACGAATCGAAGCTTTTCATAAAAGAATATGTTTTTGAAAACAAAGAGAGAAAGTATGCTTATCATTGGACAGATTCTTCTGGAAATTTGATTTGTCGTTGGGACAACGCGAATCATTGGCCAGGTGTTTCGACTTTTCCGCACCACAAACACATTGGGAATGAAGTATTTGAATCAACCGAAACATCTGTTGAAGATGTGTTAAATAGTATCAGCGAGAAAACGAACTTCAGAGCAAACTAAGGGCTCGCTCAAAAGGACGTCCAAAATCTTTACAAAGCAGAAGATGCCGGATTTCATGCGCTCCTCAGAAAATAAGGATTCATAATGTCCGATCCTGATAATAAACAAAATGGATTTAAAAACAGGCCATGGAACTATTCCTACAAAACATCCTCTGTGGGCAGCACAGGACGTCCTGTAAACATTCTGCATGATTTTTATATCCCCGCTTTAACTCTCAGCGTACAATATGATCGTGTGGCCGGATATTTCAGATCAACATCTTTGGCGGCTGCGTCTCAAGGTTTTTCTGCTTTTACAGCAGCAGGTGGAAAGATGCGGCTCATTGTCGGTGCTGATCTTGATGAAGATGATGTAAATGCCATACTCCAGGGCGACATGCAGCGAATGTCAGAGCGTCTGAACAGTGAATTGGAATATCGGAAGACATGGCCGGAAGAAGTTGCCCGCGGCGTTGAACTTTTATCATGGATGGTGGCTGAAGGGTATTTAGAAGTCCGTGTCGCATTTCGGATAGATAAAAATACCGGCAAATCCATTTCATTTACAACCGCAACGGATGGATATGTTCATGAAAAATGGGCTGTTTTCAAAGATAAGGATAATAGGCGATTATACATTTCAGGATCATTGAATGAATCTCGCACCGCATTGGTTTTGAACGCAGAAAATATTGATGTCCATGCGGACTGGTGGAGTAATATTGAAAAACAGAGAGCAGATGAGGCTGAACTTGTATTTGAAACCATATGGAACGATCAGTCTCCATATCTTCGTGTCATGACCCTGCCTGAAGCTGTAAGGCAGAAAATGATCCGTATTGGACAATCTGTAAAAATTCCAACAGAAATCGATGGCAGCGCCTTATTTAAACCGGAGGTGGAACCGCCATCAGGCATTGAAAGACTGAAATTCGCACTGATAAAAGACGGGCCTAAGCTGCCGCGAGGGCGATATGTGGGCATGGAAACTTCACCAGTTGAGCCCTGGCCCCACCAGGAAATCGTTGCGTTAAGACTTATTGAGACCTGGCCATACAGCTATTTGTTGTGTGATGAGGTTGGTCTGGGTAAAACCATTGAAGCCGGCCTTGCTTTTCGATCTTTATATTTATCCGGCTTAGCCAAACGAATTCTTGTCAGTACCCCTGCAAGTTTAACTAAACAGTGGCACAGGGAGATGGCCTCCAAGTTCTTCCTCCCCTTTGCAAGGTCTCTTTCAGGTTCTGCGGTTAAACATGAATATATTTTCCCTTTTGAAGAGACAAAACCATCAAACAGCCTGCTGGAGCCTGATTTATGTATTGTATCTACAGGATTGATCAGTCGGAAAGATAGACACCCTGACATTCAGCAATCTGATTTATTTGATATTGCCCTGATTGATGAAGCACATTATGCCCGAAGAAAAAATCCAAAAAATGGAACCCGTGTTCATCCCGGTTTTGGAAATTTATATAAAACAATAAGCAAGCAGCTTAGAAAACGCACCAAATCATTGTGGCTGGCAACTGCAACGCCTATGCAAATTGACTGGATAGAAACCTTTGATCTTTTAAATTTGACCAATCGTGTAGGCGCCTTTCAATTGGACCCTTCTTTAACATGGGAATACTATGAGGCGTTAGGCGCTATCGTAAGAGGCCAGGAGATAAATGATTCCCAATGGGAATTGCTCAGGAGATCGATCAGAACCATAAACCAACATGATCCGTTTTTAAAAAAATATCTTGAAGAAGCAGTCATTGATGGCCGAATAAAAACAACCACAAAACAGTGGATAGAAAGAGGACGGATACCGAGAGGCTCAGACCGGAGAAACATCCAAAGGCTTATTTTTTCAGCAGCTCCTTTATCCAGGGTAATGCTCAGGCATACCAGGCCATTGCTGGAAATATACCGTAAAAAAGGACAACTCGGAGCTAATTTGGCAAAGCGTGAAATATTGCCAGTCCCCAGAATTGTTTTTAATGAATTGGAAAAGCAGGCATATAATGAGTTGGAAACCTACTGTAAAGAGTTGACATCACAGATTGCAGCAAATACCCCTGCCGGCAAACCAACGCAAAATTTAGGATTTTATTTAAGTTTTTTGAGATTGCGCTTTGCATCCAGTTTATATGCAATTCGTGAAACGGTTCGCAGACGCAAGGAACGTGTGGCCGCAGCATTAAATCATTTGTCCCGGCATGATGATGAAGTGGGTGATCTCCATGATCTTGAATCAATGGTTACGGGTGATGAAGATATTGACGATGATGTATTAAGGGCATTTTTAAAAAACCGCTTACTTAAAGACCTGGAGTGGGAAAAAGATAAATTAACCCAGATGTTTTACACACTTAAAGATTTATCTGAACCTCCATCCAAGTTTAAAGCGTTACTGAATGTCCTTGATAATAAAAACAGAAAATTGCCAGGTGGACGATTAAAACAGTTAGTCGTTTTTACAAGGTTTTATGACACCTTGCAGGATATAGTAAACAGACTGAGAAGCATTGATAAATCGATGCTCATTGGCACCTATTCCGGAAAAGGGGGCCAATATGTTGACCCTGTCACAAAACAGCTTCGAGGTATTGAACGGGAAGAAATCAAGCACCGGTTTATGAGGGAAGAAATTGATATCCTGATCTGTACGGACGCTGCTGCTGAAGGCCTAAACCTTCAAACAGCCGATTTTCTGATCAATTATGACCTCCCCTGGAATCCTATGAAGGTTGAACAACGCATTGGACGTATTGATCGTATCGGGCAAAGATTTGATCGTATCTATGTATTGAATTTATGTTATGCCGACTCAGCGGAACAGATAGTATATGATCGTTTGTTGAAACGCTTGATTCAGGCAGGCAGCATTGTGGGAACTCAACAGATTTCAATGCTGCCTGTTCATCCGGATGAATTTAACGACCTTGCGGCAGGACTCCTCACCCCTGAAGAGTTGGAAAAAAGAGCAAAAGAAAGAATAGAACTGCAAAAAAGACGCACTGCCAGTATGGAAATTCCAGTAAATGATTTGTATGAGATTTATGTCAGATTACATAAGAAACGTTTAAACAACCCGCCCACCGTAGATTTAAGTTCAATATGGGATTGCCTAACAAGCTCAAAATACCTCAAAGATGTTGGTTGCACAGTATCTCAAAATGAAAAAAGATCGCTGATAACACTTCGGGGAATTATTGGAATTCCCAATGGCGCTGCCTTGACTATTGATAGAACATTATATGATCAAGGTGTCAAAGAACTTGAAGGAATGCTTCATTTTGCATCCTATGGAGATCCTTTTTTTGATCAACTATTAGATCAATTTGAAGCCTTTGATTTGCCCAAATCCGTCATACGTTTGACAGAGAAAGTCCCTGAAACAGGTGTCGAAGTTGTGGCATATGTGGCTGCTGTAATCACCAAGCAGAATAAAACCGATGTTTGTTTGATAACATCATGGAATGATTTAAAACATATTCAATTGGATGAAGCCGCAAATCTGTCTGAATATAATATTGATCATCTCAAGAAAAAATTACACGATATAACGCTGCAGGAATTCAATCCTACCCGTGCTGTTGAACGATTGGAAAAATTGAATCAACGTTCGGCAACGGCTCAATCCATTTTTAACCTTATTGCCGCACGAAGCTTGATACGCCCTGTTGGTTCATCTGAAAACGATAATTTTTGGACAATTATTAAAAATCTTGATGAGTTGATTAATGAACGGGAACGTTTACTTATTCCAAATTTGCCGGTTGAACCGTTAAAATTGATAAGTAAAAATCTGTTATTTGATATACAACTCCCTCAGGTTGCAGAAAATACAAACCCGACTGTCCCTATTCAATTGGTTTCCACCGCTGTAGATGCTGCCTGCAGAATCGCAGATGCTATGAAGGTTAAAAAAACAGATTTGACGGTAAGAATGGTAGATTCAAGGATTGAACGGGAGATTGCAAAAGCAGTGAAATTATATAAGACTGGAAATTTTTAATTCCAGGGAAACGAGCTGACCACATTATATATTAAAATATCAACTGAGGATGATGAATTCACGATATCAGGGACATCTGGATGTCCCCCAGGTCGCACAATGACAGGTGAATGAGGGTCGGACCACAGCAACATATTGAGATAATATATAAAACGTTAAAATCTTGCGTTAAATAAGGCCTTAAATGGCCATTTTTAGGGCCAAAAACACACTTTTAAGAAAAAATCATAGGCAGATGGCAAGAGCAAAACGGCATTTCCTTCCAGGTCACGTTTGGCATATTACGCATCGGTATCATAAAAAAGAATTTCTGCTTAAATTTGCCAGAGATCGATGCCGATGGTTGCAATGGCTGTTTGAGGCAGAGAATCGAAATGGTGCGTTTTGGGAAGACCGTTATCATGCAACTACTGTATCAAGTGACCGTCACCTGATTCAATGCATATATTGATTTGAACATGGTTCGTGTTGGAGTTGTCAACCATCCATCGGAATGGAATTTTGGCGGGTACATGGGTTGAAGAAATCCTTAATACAAAAAATTATGTTCGAGAAAGTAAATGGTCTCAAAGCATTGCTGTTGGAAGTAAGAGTTTTGTAGAAGGAATAAAAGAGAAACTCGGCATTCGGGCAAAGGGCCGAAAGGTTGGGGAGTCGGGTGCTGACAGCAAAACACCTTACATGTTTCAAAATCAAGAAATAATCTGTTCATACCCTTTCTTTTTCAAGGGGCATTGTAACAGATCATCGAATTGTTTAGCGTTCAACCCAAGCTGAACAGCCATAGATTTGTATGTTTTTCGGGGTATTGGTTTCCGGCCTTTTGGTATTGTTATTCTTTTCTTTTTTTTACCATTAAGCCAAAACCATCCATTGAACTCCTTTCCGCTTTTAAAGTTAATATCCAATTTGTTCTCGCAGGCGTTCTTTACATCACGTGTGTGAAATTTGGTAGTCCCTACAAAACAGTGCAGGTGGTCAAAAAAATGCTTGGTACACTCTGCAAAGCCTTGATTCACGCATAAACTCATTCACAGCAACTGAGCGCTAACTGCTTGAAATTATTGACCTGCACTGTTTTGTAGGGACTACCTGAAATTTAGCATTCTGCATATTCAGACAATTATTCGCTTTTTCAGAAAATCCTTAATTGTTAACCATTCCTCAGTAAAATCGTCATCTTCCATCAAATCATCATAGAGAGATTCGATTTCGCATTTAAGAGCATCAATGGCCTCTACGGGGTCGTCCCCATAACCATATAGCGGTACATCTGTGATCCGAGCGATGAAGCCATCATCATCTTGCTCAACAATAGCGTCTAACGGAGTTCTTAGGCTTTTGGTTGGCAATAAGTTGATTTTCTCTTTGGTGTGGTCCGACCCCAAACCATAGCTCATTGAATTCACATCAGCTTTTCGACTTTTTCAATTTGTTCCTTGATATCCTGTTTGAAATGATCGTCATCGGTAAGTGTCAATGCCTTTTTATACATTTCAAGAGCGGCGGGATATTGTTTTTGCTCCGTTTTCAGTTGGGCATAGTGATACCATACCTTAAAGGAGTCGTTGTCCATGGCCAGCGCCTTGGAAAGATAAAAATCCGAGAGATCGAGTAGTTTGACGGTTAAGCAAAATTCTCCCAGTCTGAAAAACACTTCTTCCTTGCTTCCTAAAATCGAGAGAAGTTTGGTTATGAAGGATTCCCCTGTGGAGATACGCGATGCAGGACGCCCGCGACTATCGTCTCTTTCGGGGCCGTCTGCGACTTCCCTTCGACTCGTTCTTGAGCGGCAGGCGCGGCTCTCCGCCACCGGGGGGCAGGATAATCTTGTCCTCCGAAGCGACCCATACAAAACGTGACTGCGATTTACTCCCCTTGTAAGCGGGGACCCGGAAACGGCGCACATGGAAGCTGCAACTCATCAAGAGCTGCTCGAATTTCTTACTCGGCTCAGCCGACCACACAGATAGACACCCCTGTTCGCGTAGTGCGCGGCGACAGGCCTGAATTCCTTCACGACCGTACAGACGGCCGTTCCCTGAATCGGTCATCGCGCTGGGACCATTATCGATATCCAGCAGGATCGCATCGAATCTGCTCCTGGAACGTGAGATAAGCTCGACGATATCGCTCGTCTTGAGGTCAACTCGTTTGTCCCCCAGCGGCTGGCCGTTGAGTTCCCCGAGAAACTCACGATTCCATTCGACTACAGCACCCAGCAGTTCACCCACCACCACTTGGGCGTGGGGGCTGAGCATATCGAGAGCCTGGCGCAGGGTATAGCCCATACCCAAGCCGCCGATGAGTATGCTGGGCGCCTTGCGACCAGTTAGATGCGCACAACCCAGCCGCGCCAGCTCCAGTTCCGACTCATGTTGGCGACTGTGCATCAAATCCTGACCGTTGATTTTGATCGAGAAATCACGGTCATGCTGATAAAGCACCATCTCGCCTCCGTCCGGGGTCCGGGCTGTAGCGATTCTTATTCTCGGGTTCATTGTGGCATCCTAAGGGCTTAAGCAGCCTTCCGGAGCATGGTTTCACGGGTTTTCACAACTTCCGTCCTTTCAATATACTCGTCGAAAGTCATGAGTTGATCGATGACGCCACCGGGGGTGATTTCGATGATCCGATTTGCCACGGTATTCACGAACTCGTGGTCATGGGAGGTAAAAAGAATCACATCCTGAAAGTTGAGCAGGCTGTTATTTAATGACGTGATTGATTCCAGATCGAGGTGGTTGGTGGGTTCATCCAGCATCAGGACATTGGATTCGGAAAGCATCATCCTTGAGAGCATACAGCGAACTTTTTCCCCACCGGAGAGTACGCTGATCTTTTTAAGGGCCTCTTCCCCGGAAAAGAGCATGCGTCCCAGGAAGGTCCTGGCAAAGTTTTCGCCCTCTGTTGGAGGAGCGAACTGCAGGAGCCATTCGATAAGGTTCCGGTCACCGTTGAAATAGGCGCTGTATTCTTTGGGAAAATAGGAGTGGGTAATGGTGGCTCCCCAATGGAAAGTACCGCTGTCCGGTTCCATCTCCCCAGTTAGAATTTGGAAAAGGGTGGTCTTGGCCAGGCTGTTCCCGCCCATCAAGGCGATCTTATCCCCACCGTTCACAGTAAAACCGACGTTGTCCAGTACCTTTTCACCATTGATGGTCTTGGTGAGTCCGTCCACTTCCAGGATCACGTTACCACAGGGTCGTTCCGGCTTGAAGCAAATAAACGGGTATTTTCTTGACGACACCGGCATGTCCTCAATGGTGAGTTTTTCTAAAAGTTTTTTTCGGGAGGTGGCCTGCTTCGACTTGGAGGCGTTGGAGCTGAACCGCTGGATAAAAGCCTTCAGTTCATTGGCCCGGTCAGTGATTTTCTTGTTTCCCTCCTGTTTCTGTTTCAGATTCAGTTGGCTGGCCTGGTACCAGAAATCGTAGTTCCCCATGTACATCGAGATCTTGCCGAAATCAATGTCTGCAATGTGGGTGCAGACCTGGTTCATGAAATGACGGTCATGTGATACCACGATTACCGTGTTCTGGAACCTGTAGAGAAACTCCTCAAGCCAGGCAATGGACTTGATGTCCAGGTTGTTGGTGGGTTCGTCCAGAAGCAGGACGTCTGGATTTCCGAACAAGGCCTGGGCAAGGAGCACTCGCACCTTTTCCCCGCCCTCGAGTTCCTTCATCTTTTTCTGATGCATCTCTTCGGTAATTCCCAGATTGTTTAAGAGAACCGCAGCTTCAGACTCTGCCTCATAGCCGCTCATCTCCGCGAATTCAACCTCAAGCTCACCTGCTCTGATTCCGTCCTCTTCGGAAAAATCCGGTTTATCATAAAGAGCTTCCCTCTTTGTCATAATTCTGTACAGCTTTTCATGGCCCATTATTACAGTGTTTAAAACCGTCTCCTCGTCAAAGGCAAAGTGCTCCTGTTTTAAAACCGCGATTCTCTCCCTGGATCCCACGGAGACGGTTCCCGAGTCCGGTTCGATATCCCCAGAAAGAATTTTCAGAAATGTGGATTTTCCGGCTCCGTTGGCGCCGATGAGTCCGTAACAGTTACCTGGTGCAAACTTTATATTAACGTCTTTGAACAGAACCCTCTTGCCGTAAGCGAGGGTAACATTGGTGGTGCAAATCATTGTTGTTTTGTTTCCTTTCGTTAAATATTAAAAACCACAAGAACGGATCCTGTGGCTCGAAAATTACGACCTGTGCGGTTAGCTTTTAGCCATTAGCTGTTAGCTTTTGGATGAAACTGTTCAACATCCTTTTTACTTCATTGACCTGTTGATTAAGTTATCTAAAATCTCTCATTTCCACTCCTTTTCAATGCTAACGGCTAAAAGCTAACAGCTAATGGCTAACCGCACGGGTCGAAAAATTATGGGAATGTTAAAAGGGATGTATCATTTAGTAAAAAATAATTTAAAAAGCAAGCCCATTTTGATATCTTGCCAGGAATAAACATATCAATACCTAAGTTGAGCGATTAGCCTTTAGCGGTTAGCTATTAGTTTAATGATTACAGAATGTTTTGCTATTACAAACTTTCACCCATTGAGTGCAATTTTCAATTAATGTAATACCCTGATTTTTCAAAGCTAAACGCTAATAACTAACAGCTAATCGCTCAATTTAGGTTATAAAGTCTTGAACATAAGTGCATAGTAGGGAAGAAAAGTCAGCCTGGTTTTTCCGATCTTAATACTTTTTTTCAAATCGAGGTTGATTATATAAGCTTCCCCAATCCAGCCTGTCGGTTGACCCAAATCCGGGTCAACAGCTTGACAAGATTTGCGACATCCATTACAAATCTATGACAAAAACGTCTTGCAGGCGATTATAGATACCGGCAAGATATATTGATTTGGCACAACAGTCCAACCATTTACTATTTTCCCTGTTACTACCCATGATAAAAGCTCAGTGCCTGGGGGCTTAAGCAGAGAGGTTTTGGATGCGCCTTGATGAGAGACTCATAGAGGAGAGGACAACAGACGGCAGGATAGATTTCCATGATCATATCTCAAGAGTGAGGAAAGAAGCTTCGAATTGGCTTAAAGGCATAGAGAAGAACGGCATAGATCACTCAAAAAGACTGGAAGATTACCTGGACCAACTTATTCCGGACGAGTTCAAGGAAAAACTCAAGCCTGCCGAGGTATTTATCCTCCTTTATGCTGTCTATTTGCATGACATCGGCTATAGGGATGAGCAAGGCGAAATAGAATCCCGCGATCATCCCTTACGAAGCAAGAAGTATATATTAGAAGACCACAGGAAATACCTCTTTGACCGATTTCCTTCTATGAATAAGGGAGAAGCGCCATTAGCAGCCCAGGCGGTTGCCGAGGTGTGTTGTGGGCATGCTCATGAATCTGTTTGCCCTCTTCGGGATATCCCAAATGATTTCGGAGATCAGAATCTGTGTCAAAAAGGACTTAACCTCCGGCGGCTTGCAGCGCTGCTAAGGCTCGCGGATGAGATGGACCAGGCCTATATTCGGTTAGGGCACTTGAGAAATAGTATCTCTTTGCCTGCAATTAGTCCGGGTATAGTCAGAATGCACTGGAAGGGCGATCAGAGTGTTGGAGAAGCCCTTGTTGATCTTGTACAGGAAATTAACGAAACACTGGTACCCGTGAATGACTTGCTCACTGAATGGGGCTTCCCTGAAAAAACCGTAGTATTAAAACCATTAGTGAAGAAATTACCGCCTCCACCCCAGGAGCCAATAGCAGACTACAAGGAATTTATCCCCGAACACTATATTCCATCTAAATGCCACGATAAAAAAGGGGACAACAATGGCCTTCTTCACGATTACGTCCGCAAATGGTTAAACGACCCCAAACGAAAGCTCCTGGCAGTGCTTGGTGACTACGGCATCGGGAAAACCTCTTTTTGCTATAAATTTGCCTGTGATATGACCGGATCTGCATACGTACCGGTTGTCGTCGAGCTTAAGACTGTGATGGCAGAAGGATGGTGCGAGGTTATCCAAAGGGAAGTGAGAAGCAGGGCCGGAAACAGCACCCAAAGCCCCGTGCTTATCCTGGACGGTTTTGACGAGTTATCGCTGACCTTTGATAAAGAGACCGTACTTAAGGAAATCGAAAACCTCTCAAAAACCACTCAGGAATACAAGAAGGTGATCCTGACGAGCAGGACGCAGTTCTTTAGAAGTGAAGAGGATGAAAAGGAGACACTTGTTCAGAAGAAGTTCCATGAACGAGGTCCTCGTTCGATGACATATCCTCGTTTTGAGAGAACATATGTCTCATTATTCGATGATGAGCAGATAAGACAGTATCTTGATCTTTGTTTAGGTGAAAAGGAAGCGGAAAAATTCTGGAACGAAACGGTGGAGAAGGTTTTTGATGTCAAAGACCTGGCCAGACGCCCGATATTGATCGAGCTCATAGTCAATGATCTGGAAGCCGTCCAAAACATAGAAGGTAAAGTAACAGCGGGCAAGGTCTATCGCATTGTCACAGAAAGGTGGCAGGAGAGGGAGAGGGAAGAGCAGCGGCTTCCTCCATCCATTATGCTGCAGCACAAGGAAGAAAAGATACCCAAGAACATCATGTTGTTTATGGAGGAACTTGCCTATTGGATGCTTACGAAGGAAAAAGACCGGCTGCATTTCAATACTCTGAAGGACGCCATAAATAAGTATTTTGACGATGAAACAAAAGAGATGCTGAGATTATCCCTCGACAATCTCGATTATCAGATACGCAACTGTTCCTTTCTCAGCCGTCCTGCCCAGGATTACTACGCCTTCGCTCACCGCTCCTTTATCGAGTATTTTGTTGCCAGAAAAATTTCCAGGGAAATACCAAAGAACCGGGCTCAAGAGATAAAGATCACGGACCAAACAGCCCTTTTTGTTTCGGAACTCATAGACCCCTCGGTCTACGAAAGGATTGAACCACCCCAGGGCGTCAAGATTCCCAAGAATATGACCTACGTTCCGCCCGGACAGTTTATTATGGGTGAGAGAAACATTCTGATAACGAGTTTAAAAAAAGGATTTTTTATAGACAAGTATCCCATAACCAATGCCCAATTCTGCGCCTTTCTCAATGAGCGGGGCAATCAGCGAGAAGGTGGCATCGAGTGGATTAATCTGGAAGGAAGCTATAAAGACGAGAGGTGCCGCATAAGAAAGGATGGCAATCGCTTTGTGGTGGAACCTGGCTTTGAAAATCATCCCGTTTTATATATAAACTGGTACGGGGCGAAGGCGTATGCCGAATGGGCGGGAAAGAGGTTGCCGGCCGAGGAGGAATGGGAAAAGGCCGCCAGGGGGGTAGATGGGCGAGTTTATCCCTGGGGAAACGAATTTGATACGGAAAAGTGTAATATAAATGAATTAAAAATCGGCCACACCACGCCAGTGAAAAAATATCAGGAAGGCCGCAGCCCTCACGGCTGTTTAGACATGGCAGGAAATGTCGAAGAATGGACTGATAGTTGGTACGATGGAAAAAAGGATGGAAAGGTGCTACGGGGCGGTTCTTGGAACAGGCATCGGAGCTTCGCCCGCTGTGTGCTTCGCGACTGGTACCTCCCGGGGATCAGGGACTACTACACCGGGTTTCGTTGCGCCAGGACATTATAGCCCTTTGTTTTTTTAGCCTTTTACCCTTTGCCGCCGAAGGCGGTCGAAGATCTTGACCATAAAGATATCGTAACACTTTACGGTTCACGGTTTACGGTTGATCAAAACAGGCTACCAACTTAAAGCGGAACATATTTTGCCACAATCAAGCAAAATCTAAGGAATTGCTAACTAACTGAATTTACAGTTTGTCCAGACTTGCGTTGGTAGCCTCAAAACATAAAACTGTTGTAACTACTCAGGTGGACAGGCTGAAGGCTGAAGACTGTTAGGAAAAAGCGCATTTTGAAGCCATGTTTGGTGCAAGAATCAGATATTTCCGCTAAAGTACGGCAATCGTACTCTTCTGACCCCTTCAGCGTTCAGTCTAAACAGCTTCAGCCTGACTACGTGAGTAGTCACAAACTGTTAACTGTAAACCGACAACCGTGAACTGTTATGTTTTAACCTAAAATAAGCGATTAGCCATTAGCTTTTAGCTATTAGTTAAACTATATCAAGATATTATTAAATAATAACGTTTCACCCAATGGGTGATTAATAAATAATTATACGAATGCATATTTCATAAGAGCTAACGGCTAATTGCTAACAGCTAATCGCTTAACGTAGGTTTAAACAAGGAGGTCTTTAAATGAAAACATGGCTTTTTAGAATAACTTCTGTCTGTTTTTTCATAATTTTTCTATTTTTCTCTATAAGCTGTACTGATAAATCACCATCAAATCAAGTTATCGTAGTAGGCTCTCAATGGTATGGTCATATTCCCGTATGGATTGGCATAGAAAAGGGAATATTTAAGAAATACGGTTTTGACGTTAAATGGCAGTTTATTGGAAAGAGCATGGATCGGTTAAATGCTATTTCTTCAGGAGAGGCTCATTTTGCCAGTTTAGGGGAAATTGCCATGCTCAGTGCAATGGCGCAGGGCAATACACGTTTTTACTGGGTTGGTAATCAGGATATTGCACCTGGATTTGAGGGGCTTGTTGCAAAGGAGGGGATAACGTCATTTGAGCAATTAAAAGGAAAAAAAATCGGCTTTCCCTTTGGCGCATCTGTTGATATTACATGCAGGCTTCTTTTAAAACAACATGGCCTTGATCCAAACAAGGATGTTCGTTTAGTCAATCTTGAAGTCGGGGATGTTCCTTCAGTATTTCAAACAGGTCGAATAGATGCAGCGATAATATGGGAGCCAGGCTTTTCACAACTTGCATCTATTGATGGTGCAACAGTTCTGGGAATGGATACGGATACGGAAGTTTATAAAAAGTTTGGTACCATGACCGGTCCTGATGTTCTGATAATCAATAAGGCCTGGAGTGATGAGGATCGTTTAAGAGCCAAAAGGTTTATGAAAGCTTATTTTGAGTCTTTGAAGTGGGTTGATTATAATCCAGAGGAAGCGGTTAAATTGATTCAGGGAAAATATATTAACCAGGATTTAAGTCTTATTCAGAAAAATATAGAAAAATTCATCTGGCATGATATTGAAGATCAGAGGCGTATTATGACTGATAATGGTATATTTGGTCAGGCAGATTATATTATCCGTATTCTTCATGAGGATATGAAAGTTATTCCAAATAAACCTGATTTTCGCAAATGGGTTAATCTTGATATTCTCTCTTTTTAGGGCTGTTAAAATAAATAAAAGTAAGGGGGAATGACAGGTGGAAGGAAAAGAACTTGGTTTATGGCGCTCTTCTGTTATTGGAGCTATAGGGTTACTCGTTTTTCTTAGTATTTGGGAAGTTCTTGTGAGAACAAATGTTATTGATCCCTTTTTTTTGCCGGCGCCAACCCAGGTCATTGATAAAGCAATTCAAATGACTGCTGATAGAGATGCGGTTTTATTAACAGACATTAAAATAAGCGCAACAAGAGTGCTGACAGGGTTTTTATTGAGTGTTCTTGTAGGTGTACCTGCCGGGTTGATTATGGGGATGAACCCGGTTATTCGTGCTGCAATAAATCCGATTATTTCAATAATTCGACCTTTGCCCGCATTAAGCTGGATCCCCCTGTCTATGCTTTGGCTGGGTATTGATGAGCAGCAAAAGTATGCAATTGTTTTTATGGGGAGTTTTGCTTCCATTTTAGTTTATACCACAGATGCAACCATGCGTGTGGATCCCACTCTTCGACGAGCTGCCATGAATCTTGGTGCTTCACCACTACAGATACTTCGTTATGTTATTCTCCCTGGAGCATTGCCGGACCTGTTAACAGGCCTTAAAGTTGTTCTTGCTATTGCATGGACATGTGTTATTTCAGCCGAAATGGTTGGCGCTAATAGTGGTTTAGGATTTCGAATCTGGACTGCTAAAGAATGGTCTGATACCGGTCAGGTTCTTGTGGGCATGATTAGTATCAGTGTTACAGTGCTGGTATTGGATATTCTTTTTCGCGGGTTAGAAAGAGTGCTTTTGCCCTATCAAAGGAAAACTTCCGGAACATGAGCGAAGCATTAATTAAATTTGACAATATAACAAAACGCTTTTCTTTACGTAAAGGTGATATTGTAGCAGTAAAAGATTTCTCCCTTGAGATTAAAAAAGGTGAAATATTAACAATAGTGGGGGCTTCGGGATGCGGCAAAACAACTCTCCTTAACATGGTCGCAGGATTTTTAACTCCCAGTTCAGGGAACATTTTACTTGACGGGCAGCCTATAACAAAAATTGAACCGCGATGCGGTATGATTTTTCAAAATTATGCCTTATTTCCATGGCTGAGTGTGAGAAAAAATGTTGAGTTTGGGCCTAAAATAAACGGCGTTTCTAAAAAGGTGCGAAGAGAGGAATCAGCCAGGTACATAGAAATGGTTGGCTTAAAAGGATTTGAAGATGCCTACCCCGGGGAGCTGTCAGGAGGAATGCGCCAGCGTACTGCTCTATGCAGGGTGCTGGCAAATAAACCTGACATTCTGTTGTGTGATGAGCCTTTTGCGGCTTTGGATGCAATGACGAGGCAGATCATGCAGCAAGAGCTTTTGAGAATTGTCAATGAATCGGGACAAACTGTGCTTTTTATAACCCACTCTATTGACGAAGCGCTTATTTTAAGCGATAAAATTGTTGTTATGTCTGTTCGACCAGGAACAGTCAAAGATATCTATGACATTGAACTCCCCCATCCCGGAAAGGTTGAGGTTCAACTCACTGATGAATATCTAAAATTAAAACGACAGATATGGGCTATGGTTGAAGAGGAAGTAAAGGCATCGATGAAGATAGTTTCGAGTTAACTATAGACTTTCAGATAATTAATTTCACTGTGTTATCAGTCGTCGACGTATAACTAATACGCCTTCCTCCTTCTGGCCTTGTGAAATTAATTATCTGAAAGTCTATACAGAAGTACAGATGGGGTCTACGTTTGACCCTTTATTTTTATACAAAATCCCGCCATTAACGTAAGCGTTCACGGAACATTGAAATTAGAAATTAGAAATTTGGCCTTCATGCTTTTGTACTGTTGATGAACGTATTCAATTTTGGGCCGAGTTTTTCAACTATTGCTTTTATATTTGCAGCTATGCTGTCAGACGGTCATATTATCTGATAGCCCACGGTGTTCTGAACCTTTCATCTCTCCCTGATTTCTACTTTCCAATTTCAAGTTTCAAGCCGTGAACACTAAATATAGGTAGTCTACAAATTTGTAAATATCGCATTTTTTATTTACAAATTTGTAATATTCTATTTTATCTCTTTCACACCAATATTCACATCTTGCTGAATTAATAGATTTTATTGTTGATATATTTTTTTGGTATATTTGTTGCTAATACTTAAATAAACAAAGTCTATTAAACTTTTTGGGGACAAGGCTATTGCTCGTAACAAACATGAAAAACAAGTATGACCATGCTTCAAAGATGCTGCAGAAAAAGAGGGATCGACTGATTTCAGGGTTTTTAAACAAAAGAGACCCCCTTTTTTTGGAGCATAATGCCAGGATTTTAGACGATTATTTTCGTGAAAGTTTTGAGAGAAGTGAAGTCGGTCCTATAATGCGTATAAACAAGAATCCTTATGCGATCTTTGCCCTTGGCGGCTATGGAAGGGAAGAACAGTGCATTCACTCTGATGTAGATCTTCTTTTTCTTTTTGAAAAAAATGTTCCTGATAAAACCGAGGATCTTATCAAGGAGATTCTTTACCCGCTATGGGACATCGGTCTTGATGTAGGACATGCTACTCGCTCAATTAAGGAATGTGTTAGTCTTTCCGGGAAAGACCTGGAGGTGCTGACTTCAGTTTTGGATGCCCGTTTTATATGCGGTGTATCCCTTTTGTATTCAGAACTTATGGAGCAAATCCTAAAAAAGGTCATTATCAAGCGATCTGACAAAATCATTAATCGGCTTATTGAAAGCAATCTTCAGCGCCATGATCGTTTTGGGGACTCTACTAATTTGCTTGAACCAAATATTAAGGAAGGGCAGGGGGGATTGAGAGATTACCACACAATGCTGTGGATTGGCCGGATAAAATATAATATCAAGCAGCCAAGAGATCTCGAGTATTATGGCTGCCTTTCGTACGATGAGTTTAAAATTTTATCAGAAGCCCTTTCTTTTATATGGGAAGTTAGAAACCGATTGCATTATATAGCCGGCAGAAAATGTGATCAACTGTATTTCGAGTATCAGACAGAACTGGCCAATGCCCTGAATTTCAGAAAACAAAACGGGCTGCAGCCGGTAGAAAGATTTCTATCAAAATTGCACAGTCGGATGGAGGTTTTGAAGCAGCAATACTTGATGTTTATTGGTGAACAAGCTTACACAAAAAAGTCAAAGCTTTCAAAAAAACTCAATCCACAAACTCAAATAAATGGTCTCGCCCAAATAAATAATATTGAGGTTAAGAGGGACATGCTTAATTTTGTTTCTTCCGAGGCTATACTGGATTCACCGGATTTGCTGATAAAAATATTTGAAGAAAGCGCTCGCCTGCAAGTTCCATTAAGTTCTGAAGCAAAGCGGCTGTTAAAAGAATTTATTTATTTGATTGATGATGATTTCAGAAACGCTTCATTTGCTTTAAAATCTTTTGAAAGGATTTTATTTGCTCCGCCCACAACAATTGATGTTTTGAATGATATGTTAAGCACAGGATTTTTAGTGCGGTTTATACCCGAATTTAAAAATATTGTTAATCGGATCCAATATGATGAGTATCATATCTATCCTGTTGCAAGGCATTCATTACTTACCGTAAAGACAATAAAAAAAATCGGTATGTCTGATGAAGATAAAACAGAAGAACAATTATATGGAAGTCTGTATAAAGAGCTTTCCAATAAGAGATTACTGCTTTGGGCGGCTCTTTTCCATGATATTGGCAAAGGAGAGCCAGGTGCAGGGCATTCACAGAGAGGGGCAAAAATCGTTAATGATGTACTTAAAAAAAGAGGCTTCAAAAGAAGTGATATAGAAACCATAACATTTTTGATAAATGAACATTTATTTCTTATCAAAACTGCGTCCAGAAGAGACCTGAATGATGAGGGGACAGTTATTGCCTGTGCCGGAAAGATAAAGGACATAGAACGGTTAATAATGCTTTATCTCCTGACTGTCTCAGATTCAATTTCTACTGGTCCAAAGGCTTGGAATGAATGGACATCAGCACTTTTAAGGAACCTTTTTCTTAACGTGCTGAGCATATTGAAAAAAGGTGAGCTGACAACAGGGAAAGCTGTTGAGATAGTTGAGAAGAAGAAGGAAGAAATTTTATTATCTGCATCTTCTCAGCAGGCAAGGCAAGAATTAGAGCAGATTTTTAATGTAATGTCGCCGAGATATCTTCTGTACACTTCGGCACAAGATATGCTGGAACATATCGAGCTTTACAAAAGTCTTGGTAACGCAGATTTTGTCTGGAAAGTAACGCGAACTTCTGATTCTAATACAAGGGTTGTAACGATTTGTGCAAAAGACCGTCCAGGCTTATTTTCAAAAATTGCCGGAGTATTTACTTTGAACAGCATCGATATTCTGGATACTCAGGCATATACATGGCGAAATAATATAGCTCTTGATATTTTTAAAGTTAAACCACCCCTTGATCAGATTTTTGAAACCGAGCGATGGGATAAAGCAGAAGAGAATCTCAAATCTGCTCTATCAGACGAGTTGAATCTTGCAGAAGCTCTAAAGGAGAAGATGTCACCCTATCGAACCTTTAGGCCCCGTACATCACAAAGACCTAACCGGATAGTTGTAGATAATGAAAGCTCCGTTTTTTTTACAATCATTGAAGTTTTTACCTATGACTTTCCAGGGCTGCTTTTCAGCATTACCGACGCTCTTTTCAGGTGCGGGCTGGATGTATGGGTCTCAAAAATTTCTACTAAGGTTGATCAGGTCGTAGATATTTTTTACGTCAGAGATTTTGATGGCCAAAAGGTTGATTCACCCGACCAGGTGGTGGCGATAAAGGATGCAATTGCAGAAGTGTTGCCGGGAAGGGGATAATGAGTCCTGGTAAAATAGAGAATTAAAAGGAAGGCAAAATTTTATGATTAATACAGGCGATACAGCATTTATGCTTGTTGCAACAGCTTTAGTTATGTTGATGACACCAGGTTTAGCTCTTTTTTACGGTGGGCTGGTTCGTTCCAAAAATGTGCTGACAACTGTTTTACAAAGTTTTTTATGTCTTGGCATTGTATCAATAATAATGAAATTTTCAGCCTTTATTCTTTTTACAGTTCTTTGGACAACATTTGTATACTTACCTGTATGCCACTGGGTATGGGGCGGTGGCTGGCTCGGAAATATGGGTGCACTTGATTTTGCCGGAGGAACGGTCATTCATATTAATTCCGGAGCAGCAGCATTGGTTGTCGCTGTTATGTTAGGCAAGAGAAAGGGCTGGGGAAAGGAAGCATTTTTGCCGCATAATCTTCCTATGACAGTTTTTGGTGCCGGCATACTGTGGTTTGGATGGTTTGGCTTTAATGCGGGCAGCGCTCTTTCTGCCGGTAAAATAGCAACTATGGCTTTTATGACCACTCAGATAGCTTCAGGGACAGCAGCGGTTTTTTGGGTGGCCACAGAATGGATACTTCGCGGTAAGCCTACCGCACTTGGTGCAGCTTCCGGGGCGGTTGCCGGTCTTGTTGCTATAACACCTGCAGCGGGATTTGTTGGGCCGGTATCAGCACTTATTATAGGACTTATAGCAGGTATTTTATGCTATCTTGCTCTGACATTGAAAGACAAATTTGGTTATGACGATGCTCTGGATGTTGTTGCTATACATGGAGCAGGTGGATTATGGGGCGCTCTTGCGACCGGGCTGTTTGCAACTACTGCGGTTAATCCCGACGGAGCTGATGGATTGTTCTTTGGAAATCCGAATCAATTTGTCATACAGTTTGCAGGTGCGTTTGCTGCAATTGTATTTTCTATTACAGTGACGGCAATTATTGTTAAATTTATTGACATGACCATTGGTCTCAGGGTTTCAGATGAAGAAGAAGTTCGGGGGCTTGATCTGTCACAGCACAGTGAGGTTGGCTATACATTTTGATTTAAAACTTATCAGATATGAATATTTGTGAAAAAGCTATTAGCGGTTAGCTTTTAGCTAAAGGCTAATTGCTAAAAGCTAACTGCTAATAGCTAACTGCTAAAAATCTTCGATTTGAGAATAGCATCCAACTGACTATAATTTCAGGTGTTTTGAATTTTCGTTCAGGCAATAGGTATAAAGAGGTGAGAAACAATGAATAAGATCGAGGCGATCATAAAACCTTTTAAACTCGATGATGTAAAAGATATATTAAGTGAAATAGGTGTTCATGGAATGACTATTTCAGAGGTTAAGGGTTGTGGCCGCCAAAAAGGACATAAGGAAATCTACCGTGGTGCCGAGTACTTGGTGAATTTCATACCAAAAATTAAAATCGAAATAGTTGTTGAAGCAGATAAGACCGACAAGGTTGTTGAAGCTATAAGGAAGGCTTCAAACACTGGTAAAATAGGAGATGGAAAGATTTTTGTATTTCCTGTTGAAGAAGCAATAAGAGTGCGCACGGGAGAAAGGGGAAAGGATGCAGTTTGATTATTAATTTAAGTGCAAAATAGTAAATTAAGGAGGATTTTCATAATGACAACAAAAGATGTATTGGAGATGATC